>MAAA01014057.1_pt1 | contig 28150 bp, 33 predicted proteins | sample 1115971 | NCBI WGS metagenome assembly MAAA01 (sample SAMN04961123, study PRJNA320927) | seawater metagenome | isolation source: sample BD02T6 sea water enriched with oil for 6 days | place: USA:Gulf of Mexico | collected 2013-07-27 | reverse complement strand
TCTTTCGTTAGGATCATCAACATGAAAAAAACCTTTTCTCTTTCACACCCTAAGCTTGCAACCGATCGCTTGGTTGATTCCATCAAACATGAAGTAAAAAAGTACATTAAGCGCGAGCGTAATAAGTCGTTACCAAGTACAGCCGACTACTGGGACTTTGACTGCAAATATGGTGAAAACGAGCAGGCTGCCAAAGTGGTTCACATGTCTGAAATTAACAAATGCATCGATAGCGCAGTGAAAGCTGAGTTGACCTCTTTTTATCTAGAGATTTTAGTGAAAGAAGCGGTTCGTGGCGATGGCGACGAAGGTCAGTAGAAAATCTGCCAACCAGCATTTTAAAAGCCGACGTTTGTCGGTTTTTTTATGCCTGTCGTTTGCTGGTTTAGCCCAAAACCGATTTCACAGAAGTAGTGCCAGTGTGCCCCGCTTTTTGGGATGGCTCGCGAACGCAAAAAACCAATTCCAAGGCAAGACTCTGATAGTGAATACCTATAAATTTGAGATAATCTCAGTTAACCCCACCATTCACCAGTCCCGCTGCGTCCATGCGACAAAGGCTGATGAATGGCAGGCTCAACTGAGTTTGGCTGTTGCTTGTGGTTCCGCTTAATAAGGGCATCTGCAAGAGACAAGGGCGGGTAGTATTTAGCGGATGATACATTGGTTTATGTGCGCTAGCCCTATAGAGTGATCAATTAAGCCCCACTTAAACATGTATTAGGTTATAAGTGTGTTTATGGCCGATTATTTTAGGTTGTCAGTACGTATATCCTATATTTAAGTCCACCGCTGAAGGCTTTGATTTTAGTAGTCTGTAGGGATGTATACATAAGGCCGTAGAGTTATGCGGCATTGACCGTGTTCATCAATTGTTTTTTGAAAATGAGGTGTTATGGTTGTGCCAATTAATATTAAAAAGTATGAAAAGCGGCGATGGAAATGCTGTGTAAGTGTTTGAGCGTAAAGGGAAAATGCGTATCCTCCCAAAGCCGCATATAATTCTTATCAGCACACCAGCCGCATAACTGCACTGTTAGGCTACTCAGAATAAAACCGGGGAAATATATGAATCTCATCGAAGAATTACAAAGCTTAAACTACATAGCTGTAGCAACCGCAACGATTACAAGCTATGTACTTGGCTTTGCTTGGTACCACTGGGCAGTTTTCGGTGAAGCATGGGCAAATGCTTTAGGTCTCACTAAAGAGGAAGCCGATAATACAGAAGGTCTTGGCGGAGCTTTTGCTATATCTTTAGTTTCAGGGCTAACAAAAACTATATTGATCGCTTTGCTTATGTCGGCAACCAATATACCTGGTGTTCTAAGCGGGGTATGTTTTGGGGCAGTAATTGCAGCTGTAGTTACTGTCACATCATTAGGTTATTACAATGGTTTTGCACGTACACCTTCAAAACTAACATTAATAAATTCAGCACATAGCATTGTTGAACTTACTCTAATTGGTGCAATTATTGGTATATTTAGCTAATAAACTTAGCCTAACAAGGACGTCAAGAAGGACGCAAAAAAGCTTGGCTTGCGCTCCTTCGTCGCTAATTATAGCCAAGCATTTCCCGCCTCTTATGGCGGTGTTAAGTGTCAGTCGAGGTTTAGCGAAAGGAATTTTATGTACAGCAAAGATGACTATATAGATGAGCTTATTGTACGCGTTAAAACCGCTGTTTATGTTGATCGTAAGGTAGTAAGTGCTGGGGGCTGGAAGCCAGTCGAACGAAGATGCCATGATAATGCAGTGAGTTTTTGTAAGCTAGACGTTTATTTCAAGCGTGTTTATGGTTTTCTATTTAACGATATGTCTGAACTTGGTTTTGTTGCCTTTATATTTCACTCAGTTGTTGAATGTTCAAATGGTAGCTTCATTGATATTACTCCAACAACCGCTAAAAATGAATATCCATTCATAGTGAGTAATATACCGGACGAAGCATACGAAGAGTTAATGTATGAATATGAGAATGAAGGACAGATAGAAGTCCAATTGTGAAGCACATATCAAGGTTAGGAAAAAAGAGCTGTTAGCCTACGTTTATTTTCAATGCATTGCGCTGCTGCTCCATTAACATTAAAAGCAACTCCGCCTTACAGTCTGTGCTAACGGCGTTAAGCGCTTTAAGGAAATTTGAAATTACCAAGTTCGCAGATAAATACATGGAATTAGGCGAAAAGGAAGAATCCTTTATTATCGAATTTCTAAATCAACTTACTGTTGCTTATCGAGTAGTAAACGAAGAAGCATCTGATGAAGATAAGCTATTTGGACTTCAATGCATTAATGAAATGAACCACCGACTCCTTAATAGATATCTAGACCTTAAATCAGGAGAAAGCTGGACTACAAAAGAACTTACAATTGATCTAGTCGAACATAATATTAAACTAGCTCCATGTATCTCAGGTTCAGTAGGTTATGCCGCAAATCATGCATTTGGACGAGTAGGCGCTTAAAAATCGAATATACGAACCGAAGGGTCCGTTCTATCGCACTGTTATGTTTCGAGGAGGGAATAATGCCTTATAAAATGAACGATAAGCAGTATGAGGCTGTCCTTGCATTGGATAGTTTCAAAAGATTCGACCACTTTATTAGCAAAGTCGCTGATTGGGAGCAGCTGTGGGGTGTTAAAAGTGACGAGGGATGGCTAGTCCCTGTTGCACCTGAAGACTTCGAGTACTTTCCTTTATGGCCACACCACGAATACGCACAAAAAATTGTCGATGAAAATTTCCCTGAACATAAGGCTGTAGAAATTAGCCTTGAAGATTTGATAGGGCATTGGCTACCTCTATTCGCAGAAGATAAAGTTAAGGTTGCTGTATTTCCAAATCAAGATTGGACCTTTTGGTGCATTGAGCCCGAAGAGTTAAAAGAAGAGCTATTGAATGAAATGGCTAAATATGGATAAAAACATAATAAGCTGTACGTGTATAAGTGAAATATGAGAATACTGCTTCTATCCACATTATTAGTCTTATCTTTATCCGGCTGCTCAAGTTCGAGTGACTCTGTAATTGTTGAGCTTCGATCGACCGGTACTTTTGTGAAAGGTGTTCGAATTTATGACTTACAGGGTTTCTTTAGTAAAATTGAAATTAGCCACACAAAAAGCTTAGTGTTTATGGTTAATCCTGATGCTGATTCTAAAATAATTACAGAATCGATGATCACTTCTAATGAATTTAAATTTAAAGATGTTTCAGTATCAAGCTTATGAACCTGAAACACGTAATAAAAATATCAAATTCGCGCCCTACACTCATTCCTAGCGCGGTTTATATAGGCGTTAGCTACTCCAGATGAGGTTCGACCTTTTGCGCATAAAAATAATAGTATTTTCTGTATCTCTCATTTTTCTAAGTTTAGGGGGCTATAGGTACACTGCTGTTGATATACACGTTGAAGAGCAAGTTAAAGTTATTTGTAATTGGTTAAATTCCAGTTCAGATGAAGATAAGCCTCATGTAGGCCCTTTAGCTCATAAAAAACTAAAATACTTAAAAGATAAATATACAAAAGATTTTAAGTGTGAAGTCGAAGAGCCTACACTTCATTGGATTAAGTATTTTGATAAAGCTATAGTCATTTATCACAATGGGACAAATAAATTAGGGTTACTATATGAATTTGGTGGAGGCATAAGGCAAGCATTTAAACCTCATTACTCTCAACTATGGACGCCTAATGATAGTGGTGAAAATGAATATGATAATTTCTAAACGTAGCTGAAATAATGATTGAAGAATTTAAAAAATCCTTGGTTTCAGGCGCGGGAAACGAAGTCGATAAGATTGTGAGGGAGCTGTTAGTGCCTGAGAATTCGTCTGCTTATGATATTAATAATTGGCTATTTGTTTATGAATCTATTTATCCTAGAGTTTTAAGGGAAGGTGAAGTTGACTTCACTTTAATGGGGGCAGCAGTCTCAGTATTAGATCACCTTCGTAAAACTTATCCAAATGAACAGTATTCCTTTGCGGTACAAGAAATGTACTTGAGGGTGAGAGCGATTGAGTCGTGTGGTGTCAACTCTTCGAACCAGCTTTTGGACTTAAACGTTATTCTTGAAATATTTTCTAACAGTGTAGGCAGGTATTCCCATAAAACAGTATTAGAAGAAACAAAAAGAGTTAGGCGGTCTTTAAAAGATGGAAGAACAAGCTCTATCGTGGTTAGTTTACGGGAACTCAGAAATATAAAGAATCTGTTAGGCCCAATTGAATACATAAAAGCTAAAGGTGTTACGTTGCCTAAAGCGTATGACGAATGGGTCAGCTTAAGGAATCAGTTGCCGTGAAAACGTATAACAGCGTATCAATGTTCGAACAACAATACGTGGGCTGGGCTTCAAATCCGCTGGCGCGATTTTTCGGCGCATAATGCAGAAGTCACTTAATAAGGAGATATAGTGTCAAAAACTACTGCAACATATTGGAATGTATTAGCTGAAGGCAATAGACATAAATGGGAGCCGATCGAAGGAAGTTCAGGCATGCTGGAACAGCTAACCCTTGCTCTTGATGAAAAAACAGGTGATTACACTCGGCTTACCCGTTTTAAAGCAGGCGCAGATACAACGGCATTGGGTGGTAAATTTCATGAATACCCTGAGGAAATCTATATTATTTCAGGCCGACTTTATGATGTTGCTTTTAAGCAGTGGCTAGAAGCGGGGCATTTTGCGAGTCGTCCTCCTGGTGAAGTTCATGGTCCGTTTATTTGTAAAGAAGATTGCTTAGTTTTGGAAGTTTCATTTCCAAGTCAGAGTGAATCTGCCACATAATAAGAATGTAAAGAGGGGCAATATAAAGTTGACTGTTTTGCTCACTTTTCTCATCCATTTACCAACTCTATTTCCCCCCTTAAATAGGCGTTAAATTTAAACTAGGAGAAGTTATGAAAATACGGAAATTAATCTTGGCATACTATGCAGTGCTCTTCGTCGCATTTGGGGTTCTTGGTTTAGTAGTGCCATCAATAGTATCTACGTTGATTCATTATGATATTAATTCCCCCGGGGCCACTATGGAATTCATGGCAACATACGGTGGCCTATTTTTAGGTGTCGGTGGCTTTATGTTTTATTGTATTAAGTCAAATACCCAAACAGGTTTGGTTTGTGTGCTGCTAACTATGGGGTCAATGCTAATCTCTCGCGTAATAGGCTTTGCATCGCATGGCGGAGCTGACTATATACAATATATCTATCTTGCAGGTGAGCTATTTACCGTAGTATTAGTTGGCTTTATGTTGGTACAACCAACGAGCACAGTGACGCCAGACTCCGCAGTAAGTTAAAATAATTTAAAAGTAAGGTCTCAGAATACCCTCGCTTTAAGGAGGGTATCTATCTGAAAAGCACTCTGAGCGCCATTGGGTGTTTCTATTTCATTACAACACAATTTTTTTACTCCGTGTTTCAGGTGATACTGGGCGTTAATTAACTTTTAAAATGCATAATACAATATTAAAACAGAAGCTGAAGTAAACCCGTCATATTAAGTCATCGTATTAAAATAAGGCGCCACAGTGTCTAAATTAACAATATTAAAAGCGTACGTAGTAATAGCATTTTACAGCTTCTCACCTATGGCTTTGGCCGATGACTATGCCGATGACGCAAAACGGGTATTTATCGAGCACCGAAAACTGAACAATCATTTCCTTGCCAGTGTTAAATCTAATAACCTTGAGGACCATAAAGTTCAAAGAAGTAAACTTAAGGTCCACAGTGAAACGGCTTATATGCTCACTCTTAAATCCCTAGAAAAGCAATTTTGTTTAAACCCGCAAATAGATGTTCTGGACGAGTTTATAGCCACATTAGTAAATACAACTAACTCCGCTAATGAGTACCCTTCCTTCGTGTTTGCAAGCTTGTTTGCATGTGAACCTGAGCTAATTGTTAATAAAGTTAATGTCCTTATCCCTGATGATAAAAAAACAGTGCTTGCAAGCCTAAAGTGGGGTTTTAAAAATATAACCTATAAACAGCAAGACAAATTTGCCAACTACCAAGTTCTTTTAGACAAATTGAATACTATAATGAATGATAAGTGATACCACTCAACTGCCAAAATCGGCGCGCATTACGTTAGACGGAACGGTTAATAACGCAGGGTACAGGCTAAATAATGAACTCGAACATACTTGAACTACGCGCTAAGGCCTTCGACTACCTGTTTGACTCTGTGGTCGTCACGGACTTACAAGGCATCATTACCGATTGGAATAAGGGTTCGGAAGCTCTGTATGGCCACTCTAAAGAGGATGTCATTGGCCAGCCTGTCAATATCCTACATGTTCCCGAGGACAGCGCTCACATCACCACAGAAGTTATGTCAGCGGTGGAAAAGTTAGGGAAATGGAGCGGTGAAATCAGGATGTTGCATAAAAATGGAGATATCGGCTGGATCGAGTCCATGTGTGTGCCCATCCATGATTCAAATAAGCAAATGATAGGTGCGTTAGGTGTTAATCGTGATATTACCAATCGTATAAAGGAAGTAGAGCGCCTTGAACATCTGGCTCATTTTGACCAGCTTACAAAAATCCCTAATCGCTACCTGTTGTTTGACCGTGTGGAGCATTTAATCGCACAGTCTGAACGGTATAAAAGCAGTTTTGCTTTGCTGTATATCGATTTAGATAAGTTCAAAGCCATTAACGATACTAAAGGGCATTCATTTGGCGATCAAGTCTTAATAGAAACGGCTAAACGCCTAAAGCAATCCATTCGTAACTCGGACACGGTTGCCCGGATTGGGGGGGATGAGTTTGTTATTTTGTTAGAAGAAATAAAAAGTAAAGAAGATGTATCGATAGTAATCGAAGCGTTAGATAATGCATTTGAAGAAGCATTTATTATAAATGATATAACGATTAAGGTGTGTTGCAGTGTGGGGGTCGCAATTTACCCTGATGAAGGAACCACTATGGATACCTTACTGGCTTGGGCCGATAGAAATATGTACAAAACAAAAAACAAGTGATGCCAATGAAATTGGCTAAAGACTGTGGTCGTTTAAAATTTGTAGCAAGCTAAATAAATGAACCCTTAATACCTCTGTAGGGTTTCATTCTTTAAAATTAGTACGCGCCATGCATACACAGCAATTAAGGTATAAATAATGAGTTTTAAAAATATTAGTTGTATTACCTTTTTTATAGTGGCTATGTGCTTCAGCGTATTATCAACAGCTGACACGGTTTGGATTGATGTGCGCAGCGCGCTGGAGCACAAAATTGACAATATAGCAGGTGATGCTCGCATTTCACATAGTGAGATTGTTCAAGAAATACATACGTTATTCCCAGATAAAACAACTGCAATTAGTCTGTATTGCCGCAGCGGTGGAAGAGCCGGTAAGGCAATGTTGGAATTAAATGCAGCGGGATATCACAATGTGTCAAATATGGGTAGCATTGAGCGTGCGCGAAAAATAAGAGGCCTAATAAAATAACATCAAGTGTAAAATTAAAAGTTAGTCAGTGCATGTAATAAACGATTTAAATATAATTTCTGAATAATTTTAGCTTGTGTAACTTGAGAGAAGATCGGCCCCATTGTTTATAAACGTGAAATAGATTAATTAAATCATGAAAAAGATACTTTTTAATTTGTAACTAACACATGGAGGCTTTAAATGGACGCGATGGCAATTATAGGAATGATCTTCGGCATGTCAGCATTAACCTATGTATTACAGGCACAAAAGAAAATAAAAGAGCTAGAGCAGCGCATAGATGAAATAGAATGCGAGATGAGTAAAGCGAACTAAGTGTAAACTCATAACACGCGTGAATATTTAGTTAACTTTTCGCTACTCACCATTGGTTGGCCATAATAACGGCCGCGCTACGGTTATCAATATCCAGTTTTGAGTAAATATTTTTTAAGTGCCACTTGGTTGTCGAAATTGCGATACAAGCTTTGTTGCTTATTTCAGCGTTAGACAGGCCACCGCCAAGTAGTTTAAAAATATCCAGTTCTTTATTGGTTAGCACTATTTTCGGTTTTATAGTGTTTTCAGGTATCGGTGAGCTCACTAGGTTGTGATTAAATACTTTACGAAATTCACTGGATAATTTAAGTTTGTTTGATTGTACGGCTTCTATAAATAGCTGTTTAAAACCGGGTGATTCATCAAATACACTGCGAGATAAACTGTGTAATCCACAGTGTTCTACCAATTTAACTAGTTGCTTTATAGCGCTGTCCTTAGCTCCGCTTTTGTCTATCACCACCAATAAGTTACATCTTGCAATAAGGGCTCGATATTTATTGCCAAGAGAATCAAGGGTATTAATTAATTGCTCCAGTATGTTTTTAGCGGCATCAAATTGTCGCTCTGTAACCAGCCAGTAAACAGAGGTTAATGCGTGCCTTTCACGAGTTTCTTCATATTGGTTTGGTCTTATAAATACATCCGTTTTTAAAAATAAATGCAATTTATTGTCATGATAAATACTGTCAGCCAGTGGCACATTTTTATTTTTAATGGCTTGTCGCATCCTCTCTTGAATAACTTGGCTTTGAAAACGGCCATAATTTCCAATTAACAATATACGTTCTAACTGTGTTAAAAGTTTAGCTGCTTTTATTTTTTCTCCCTTCATATGCCAGATTCTAGAAAGTAATAGATACACATGGGTAATCACTTCGGTGGCACAGGTGTAGTTAACAACAGGCAGTAGTTTTTCACAGAAAAATAACGCTAACTTCAAGTCATTTTTTTCATAGTGTACCACCATCATGCCTGTGGCTAAGTTAACCCATACCGGGGAGTTTCCTCCTTGAGGGGCAGCTTCATAGGCGGTAATCATATTTTTTATGGCATCAGTGCCACGGCACAAGTAACGATCACTTAAAATAATTAATAGATCTGCGTAGCTTTCTAAAAATATATGGCCTGTTTCCCGTACTAGGCTGCGGGCTTGATGAGCAAGTGTAAACGCTTCATGGAATTGACCACGATAAATGCGCTCATAGGCCACAAACATAATGGATAAGGCACGGATATCAGGGTTTGAATGTTGATTGGCTAACCGTGTCACGTTTGAATCGTTTAATGCGGAGTCTTCCCTTTGAAAAATAAGCAGCATGTGTTCAATGAAGGCGGCTTGCGTTAATGTTTGAGCCTGCCCATATTTTAGGTGCGTAGGGCAGTCATTGTCCTGTTGTTTTAAAAGTTCAAGGTAGTAATTTGCTTGATTAAAACGTCTGGAAAATAGCAGCGCGTATGTAATAGATACTAACAGATCGTAATCGTGGTTTATGCGTGACTCATCTACGTGTTCAATGGCTTCAATAATAAGGTCAAACTCACCCGCCCTTAACCAGCGATCACTTGCAACACGTAATACGCTGAATAAATAATCTTGATCGTGGGAGTGTTTCGCATGGTTTATAGCGAGTTGATACTTTTTTTCTTTTAAAAAATATTCTGCAGACTTTTTATGAATATTTTCTATCCGTTGCTGTGATAATGTTAGTTTTAGCCGTTCTTGTAAAAAATCATGCAGCAAAGGGTGGTATTTAAAATATCCCATTTTGGTGGGATCCGGTAATAGAAATAGCTCTTGCGCAGACAACTTGCTAAGAATACAAGATGCATTTTCAACGTTTAATACAACTTTGCATATATCGGCATTAAAGGTCTCAAATAGTGCCGTAGTTAATACAAACTCTTGAATTTTTTTTGGTAAATTTATTAATACTTCATAACCAAAATAGTTGAGCATTTCAGGTTGTGTTCCATTAAAAGTAGTAAGGGCAACACTGCCGGACTTTTGGAAAGCCAGCAACGCAAATTTAACTCCCACAAACCAGCCCTGAGTTTGATTCATAAGACCATCTAATTGATGGTTATCTAGTGGTTTATCGCCTAAATGTTGGTTGAGTGTTTTTACCTCATTGATTTCTAGTTTTAAATCATGACTATTGATGATAAATACTTGCTCATTTAATTTCATGCGACTAATAGAAAAATTAGGGTACTGGCGACTAGATATAATGAATTGTATGTTCTTAGGAATTTCATTGATAAGCATGAAAAACAAATGTTGAGATTCCTTAGATTTAATTAAATGAAAGTCATCTAATATTAAAGTTAAGTTTGTACTGATGGACTCAAATGCAATGATTAAGCTTTCTAGTAGTACATTTGTTTCAATTGGTTTTTCGGAATTAAAAAGATTAAAAATTGAATCGTTCCATATGGGAGCAACCTTGCGAATTTCGGCCAATATTTTTTTTAATAGTGCCTGCCCTTCACTTAAACGAGGGGATATTTCAATTTTTATCACGGGTTTTTTATAATGGTTTTCTTGCCACTGTTTAAGCAGTGTACTTTTTCCTGAGCCGGCGGCCGCGATTAACAGAGTGAGCGGGTAGTTCGCAGCTTGATTAAGCAGACCTAGCTGGTGGGGTCTAATGATATTAGATTGCATAAGCGTTATACATCTTCATTTTTATTATTATTCGCAGGTTTTGAGTGTATTAAGTCTTTATCACCATATCACCGATATAACAGAAAATTCCCCCCCCCTCATTTTAAACGAGCAGTTAGATTTAACTTATTTCTATTATTGTGACGTAGGAATTGTTTGGTAGATTTATGACTAATGAAAAATAATCATATTTTTATTAAAAGGTATAGCTTTTAAGATTTATGGAACCGTAGTTAATGGCCATTTTTAAAGTGAGAGTTAAAACCGGTACTTAATAATTAAAAAGACGCCCATCTTAACCGTTAAGTAAGATGGGCGCGGTAAGAGTCTGTGTTACGGCGCTTTAAACCGTTACACAGACGGAGACTTAATCGAGAATGGGGGTCATTTGTAGCTCAATGGTATTGCCTTCCCCAGCCATCTTAAGGTTTAAGATGCTGGTTAATATCCCACAGTTTTCAAGCGGTGGCAGTGTATACGTGCCGGTCACTAAACCACCTTCAATGGTATCAAACGGCTGATCACTTGGGGATTCAATGGTAAAGGTTACTGGGGTTTTAGTGCGGCAATTGTCACCGCCACCAATAGGCCAGTTAACTAAACCGAACATGCTCTTAGTGACCTTAGGCACTTTAATGTAAGCGGAAGCGGTAGCGATTAACTTTCCGTCTACTAAGCTACCTACCGCTTCACCTACTGATTCAAATTCAATGTTGGCAGTGGCAAGATAGCGGCTCCACCCCTTAATAACTTCAAAGCTGCCAGAGGTAGGGTCAAGCTGCATGTCACCTGTGAAGTCACCGCTTGATAAATTAAGCTGGCTAATAATTAGACCATTTAAAGGTAAGGTCCCACCGCTGGCGGCCAAGTAACTGCTGCCTTGAATGGCCAGCGGAATCTCTAATATAAACCCTTTGTCTTCTTCTTTACCGGTGCCCATTAATGGAACGGTTAAACTGGCTTGCTGAGCATCGTCAGACGTAATGCTTAAGCTGCCGTTGCTGCTGCCCAAAATGGCGTTGTAAGTGATATCAATGGCACAACTGCTACCGGCCAATACCAGCGAACAATTATCATTTGATTTCACAAACTCACTGCCGGCAACCTGTGCACCCGAAACAGTCAGCGCGGCGCCACCTGTATTGCTGATAGTAACAGTTTGACTATTAGAGGTGCCTTCAACAATAGTGCCGAAGTCTAGTGATGCAGGTGTCACCGTAATTTCTGGCAATAATTCAACTTGACCAGAACCACTTAATGAAATGCTGATGCTGGGCTCGTCTTCGTCGGTAGAGTCAATAATCAGAGTCGCATTTTGCATACCGTCTTCAGACGCGGTAAAGGTCACATTAACTGAGCAACTAGCATTGCCTGCAAGTGTAGTACACGAGTTGGTTTCGCCAAATGCAGCGGCATCAGCGCCGGTAATTAAAATTGAATTAATACCAAGAGCCAGGTCGCCTATATTGGTAATGCTAATAGAGCGGGTTGTCGATTGACCCAATTGTAAAGTACCAAAATTAATGGGGGCAGTGGCCACATCAATATCAGCAGGTCCATCAACGATTACTGGTCCATCGCCCACCACTTCAAAACTGGTGAGAGTGGTATCTTGTCCGGCGATGACTAAGCAATCGGCTTCGAATTCACCCACTGGGGCAGGGGCTACCTGTCCATTGGCCTTGTAATTTTTCATTTGAAGAATTAAATCGTCCACCGTTAGGCTCACTACACCCACATGGGAAGCATTAAATTCAACAGCAGGAGCTTGGCCACTGGCTGGTATATCAAAGGGACCACTTTCATCAGTAGGGATTTCGGTAGGCTCAAGTGTAAGTACTGAGCTGTTATCTATATCACCCACCACAGTATGAAAGGTGTTAACGCTTTGCGCAGTACCGGTCACTTGCGTGGCGTCTACGAAGGCTAGGCCTTGGCGTGCTTTATCGGGCACAGTGGTAATTACATCTACTTGGATAGGTCCTAAGACTGGGTTGTCGGCCAAGATGACTTGTTCTGGGTAGTCTACAGTGATGCTAGCCAAAATAATTTGATCGCCAATTAATGGAAACGGGCAATTCATTTCAAGGACTTTAGTTACTGGTGCGGCGAAAACACTTTGGCTTACCGCCACTAATGCAGCACTGGCCATGGCCATGCGTAAGGGTGAAAGAAAACGAATTTTGGATTTCATAATGTTGCTCCTATATTGTCTTATATTTTTAATTTTTATTGTTTTTATAGTTTCATGGGCTGGCACAATGGGTTATTGGCCTGAGCGGGGAACACTCTTACTCAATAATTAAACCTGTGAAGTCGAGCATGCCAACTAAAGCTCAGACTAAAACGTCAGGAAGAGTATTAAACGAGGCTTACAAAATAGGGTCATTGTTAATAACGGATGTAAGTTTGTTAATAAAGGGCAATGATTGTGTTGTCACTTTTTTTTAAAATGGTAATAGAGCTGTATTTATAAAAAGAGTGCTTTAGTTCACATTTTACTAAATTCTTCCCCCCCCTTTTTAAGTTGGGAAGGGGTTGAGGGGGGGGAGTGTTAAAAGCGGGTTTGCTACCTTGGTTCCATTCATGGACGGGGAAATTTATGCAAACGCTGAATGAACAGCTTCCTATAATATCTTATCGATATGTGAAACGGTTTTTTGAGTTTATGGAAGTCAGGCAAGTGCACATGAAAGACCTGCCTGTATATACATCGCTTTTCAATGAATTATTTAGTGACCCCGAAGGCAGCATATCGGTACAGCAACTGCGAATGCTGTCTGGTGCCGCCGACGAATTGTTAAACGACGAAAAAGCGGGTTTTGAGTTTGGTCAAAAATTAGATTTATCCACACACGGGCTATTGGGTTACACAGTAATGAACTCTGAAAACCCTATTCAGCTCATTGAAACCATTGTTAATCATGTTTCTGTAAGTGTTCCGTTATTTCGTTTAAAGGTGCGTCGTCAGGGTCATGGTGTAGTTATATCAGTGCAGGACCTTTGGAATTTGGGGGACGCCAAATCTTTAATAACTAAAATATACTTGGGCAGTATTTATGAAATTGCTCGGAGTTTGTGTCAAGATATCCGCTTTGAATGCGCATTTTCCTCCTTAAAAGCATCGCAGTGGACAACCCTTACCGGCGACAGTCAATGGCATTTTGACACTCAATTCACTCAGGTGGTGTTGCCTGAAGTGTACCGACCATCTAAACCTTATCAAGAGCGGCTACTTAATAATGGTTTGTATTCGTTTAAAGAATCAAATTTACCACGTCAATCACATATTGAAAATTCAGAAAAACCTATCACAAGACAAATACATGATCATGTCTTACAAGAACTAAGATACGCCAATATTGAGAAAAGTGCTCAACGGTTAAACATGAGCACGCGCCATTTACGCAAACGTTTGGCGCAAGAGGGGACGTCGTTTCGGGAAATAAGCACAAATATCCGTAAGCAGTTTGCTGTGACTTATCTTAAAAATACACCGCTTTCCATTAATGAAATTGGACTCAAGCTGGGATTTGGTGATCAATCAAGTTTTACCCGCGCCTATCAACGCTGGACAGGTGAAACCCCAGGAACCACACGTAAACACTAACAATAGCTTCAGCTTTATTCGTCTAAATTTTTTTCGTGTTCCTTACATTTATACGGTTAACTCTTTTTACTTTCAGGGTGGAATATTAATGATTGATTAGATTTTCGAACGCTTCGGCCCCAATTTATTTGTCGGTCTTGTGTGACTGTATATTCAGCGGAAAACACTTCGGCTAGACCGTCATAATATTCTAACTCTACATTTAACTGTGGGCGCAGGCTATTTTCTCTGTGCATAGAATAAACCACAGCTGAGCCGATAATACGTGCCGAATCGGCTTGAGCTTGCAATACTTTACGAATAAAGGGAATGGCTTTATTGGTGTTGTTAACACCGCCACCGGGTTTTCCATACCAAACAAACTTCACGCTACCATCCGAAAATAACGCGGCACCATAGGTAAAAAACTCTCCATAGGTTTTATGCAGTAACTTGGTTTTATCCAGAGTTTTAACCAGTAAAAAATCGGTATTAATACGTGTTTGTGATTTTTTTGTAATATCGCTGAGATGCTCTAATCCATCGACTTTTAAAGCCTGAACTTGATGCATCACAACACATAATAAGCCAATGCTTATTAGCTTTGCCGTGAAATTAATAGTGAAACGGATTCCCCGTAAGCCCATGATGAACCCCCTTGTATAATGAAAAATGCAAAGATGTCAAACCCGCTCCTGTGTTGATAAAACTCAGGGCGGGCTTGCATACACTATCTACTTGCCAATAAAGAGATTAATGGCCAAATACAACTGTTTTTGCTTTCATGTGCACGTCGGTGAAATACAAATCACCCACTATGGCACCACTGCCGGCACCGCCCAATGCAAAATTTTCAAGATCGATATCGGCTTCTAGGTTTTGGATATCAAAGGCTAGACCTTCAGTTCCGTTGGCAGCCACCGCTTTACTAATGTTTACTTGCGCGTGTGCCATTGAATTACCTTTGTCTTGAGTGCCCAACCAAACCACATCATCACCACGGCTATTGTGAATAGAGAAATCAGTGGTCACCGAGGCAAACGGCAGGCTTAATTTACCTTCCGCATTAAAGTAGGCCGACATGTTTATGCCGCCATCATTGCCATCGATAATAATATCAACCGGTCCTAAGTATCCGTTTAAGGAAAGATCAGAAAGTAGCACAGTGCCGTCCGTAACCGAACCCGCCTGTTGAGTTGAATCACCCAAACCAATGGAACCAATGCTTAAACTGAAATCAACTGATTGCAGTAAGTTGGTAGAATCGGTAGCCAAAATAGAAATAACTAAATCGCCATCACTGATAGTTTGATTCACATAGTTTCCGCTTACCGCACCGCCTACCAAAAGGGCTGCTTGTTCAATATACGCTTCCCCACGACGTGAAGTGCCTAAGTCTTGATTTGTGTCAGGACCTGCCACGTCAACAGTCATGGTAATGTTGTTTAGGATGCCGTCACCAGCACCGCCAAATGCACCCGTGCCGCCGGTAAGGACAACATCTTTAATAGAAATGAAACCGCCGTCTTTATAATCGATGGCACCAATGCTTATCTCAGCTTCATCAATTTGAATGGTTAAACCCGCTTGACCCACAGTGGCCCCTAATGTTTCGTCATCCATCGCAATCATATCTGCGTTGGCAGATGAGGCGGCGGCAATTGCTGCGAGCAATGCAACTTTTGGTAAAGTTTTCATTGTCTGTCTCCCTAAGAGTTTTTGTAATTGTGGAGTGTGTTCCTCAACCAGCATTGAAAGCTGGATGTGTACGCAGATCCGCAAGCGGTAATGAAGCTAAACGCCAGAAAAGCCAATCACTATGATTCGGTTAATGGCGCTGAGGTGTAGTTCAATGTGCATACACACCACTATTAGGCGGTTTTGGGGGGGTTACCGTCATTGATTAAAGCGGAGTTAATATTGACAAAAAGGGGCGAGGGGATGCGTGAAATCATGCGAGAGTATAAAGCCTATGCTGGCGAGCAAGCATAAGCCCTAAGTGTCATCGACAAAAAAGATTAGGAAATACAAAATAAGAATAAAACATGAGAACAAAACGTGAAAAGTATAAAACGAATGCGCCCTTTAATGCAACGATTTTGGCATTAAAGGGCGAGCCTGTGATTTATCTTTAGCTGCCTAAAATTTTCATGGGCAAACTAAGAATAGGACTGGTTGAATCGGCAAAGCTTACAATCACCAATATGTGTCCCGCCGCCACCACAAAATACCAGGCCGCCGAAAACAACTGTCCGTAGCTATCAAGTGGTACTAAATGGGAGTATTTACGTTGACGCCATTCAAAAATAATTTCCAGTGCACCCACAGCTAAAAAGAATACCAACAGCGCCAAGCCAAAGGTGTAAGAGATGAATAAACCTAACCCAATGCCCGCCATACAGGCTGTGAGGCCGACCCACGAGCGCATAGAGAAACTGATGCTTTTTAATATATGCCCGCCATCAAGCGGCAAAATAGGCAGTAGATTAAATAGGTTTAACAATGATCCTAAAACAGCAGCCCCGGCAAATAATTCAATATCGGTCATGGTATACAACAACCAGCAAGCCATGGACATAAATAAACCAAACACTGGCCCCATGATAGAGATCACCACATCCTGCCAGCGGGTATTAATTTTGTCATCCGACACCGCCAGCCCGCCCACAAACGGAATTAAATAAATGCCCTTGGTCTTAATGCCAAAATACTGCATCGCTTTAACGTGGCCGTATTCGTGCGCGACCAAACAGGTAATTAGCACCAGTGCAAATTCAAAGGAGAATAACCACGCATAACCCGCCACCGACGCGCCTGCTAAAACGGCTTTAACCACTTTTGCGCTTTTTAATAATTTAAAAGCCAGTGCCGCTAAGCCCATTAGGTTCAATGACTTTTTGGGTTTTACTAAGTGGCCTCCACTGGGCAGTGGGCACTGTCCGCTTTCTTGTTGGCGTTGCTCCACCCATAACTGGTAACTAAGGTTTTTGTCTTCGGCCTGTAAATTTAAACTGATAGATAAAGGGGCAGCAGGTTGCACAGCGGCATGTGCTTGTAATTCAAAGCGGTGGGCAACTTCATTGATTTGCACACCGGCCAGTTCGGCACGACTTACCAGCTGTTCTCCCCAGTAAAGGCTTTGTACTGAATCGCTGTCGGTTATCAGGCGCAAGGGTTTTCCCATTAACGTTAAGCTTAATAGTTCGGTAGGCCCTGCTGGATTCGGCTCATTGGTGCTGTTTTCTAGGTTGGACAAGTAGGTGGCTCTCAACGTGAATGACTATTTAAGATAGCTGTTTAACCTGGCTATTTTATATGGGGATGAAGTGTACCTGAAATCCACCAATATATTTGCAGATTAGTAGCTTTAGCAGCTGTGAGTGGCACAAATCATATTTAAGGTGCGAACTGACAAGGATATGTACATATTCTTGCCGCTACAATAAAACACTGTATAGCATACCGATGCTTGCGGCTCTTTGTTTAGTGGCTAGCGGCCTGGGTGTGGCATGTAAGCTTTTGCAAGCTTAGTGGGGAATAGCTTTTAACGTATGGCTGAAGGGTGTTTTTCATCGACCTTCATCCGTTTAAAAGGTAATCTGAATGCAGTAATAAATATTAATATTAAGGTGAAAAGAATGGAATCAACTCTTAAGTACGTTTTGTATGCAATATCGTTAGTGGCGTTAGTTACTGGACTTAATGTTTTAATCGGTGGGGCTTCGGCTATTCCGGGGGCTTTAGGGGGAGTAGAGGCAACGGTAGATAATGAGCTGAGGTTTTTTTCCATTTTTTGGATAGCCTATGGCGCTTTTTGTTTTTGGGTGGCTAAAAACATCAAAGATCAAAGCGTTTTTATTCCTGTTATCGCCATGGTATTTTTTCTGGGAGGTGTTGGTCGATTAATGTCAATGCTGTTAGTGGGGCCACCTGCTAGTATTTTAATACCTGCAATGATACTGGAACTTGTATTGCCAATGGTGATTTATGCTCTTTATTGGAAACTAAGCAAAGCCCCCGCAAAGCGTGTGCAAGCTAGTTAATTTTAAACACAACTACAGTCTACAAGGAGTGAGATATCGTGATTGGCTACGTTACATTGGGTACCAATAATTTTGATCGCGCTGTTGAATTTTATGATGGATTAATGATTCATCTTGGTGAAAGTAGGCTGTGGAAAACTGATTCAATGGCCGCGTGGGGGCAATCTAGAGATGTTCCGGCAATATGCATCGCAAGACCTTTTGATGGAAAAGACGCCTCCATTGGTAATGGCGGCATGGTTGCACTAAAAGTGTCTACTACTGCGCAAGTAAATGCGGCACATGCTTTGGTTATAAGCCTTGGCGGTATTGATGAAGGTGCTCCAGGGCCTAGAGGCACAGGTGGATTTTACGGTGCTTACTTCAGGGATCTTGATGGCAACAAACTTAATGTTTATACACCAGCCAGTCACGCATAAAATAGAGCGGGCACGCTTTAATATTGATGGTGAAGCATTAAGCCGTGAATGGTGTAACATTTACGGGATTTGCGATATCCTAGCGCACTTTTTCAAGCCATTTAAATAGATATAAAATCATGAGAGCTAGTCTAAAAATCAAGATCATTGAAGTCTGTGATAAAAAAATTAGCATTAAAGGCGATAATGTAGGGCTGTCGTTTTATGCCTTCTTTGCTAACAAAAACGATGATCCTGAGTTACTCATGGAAGCGGCGCAATGGTGGATAATGGAGCATAAATTAGATCACTTTGAAAAAGCCGTAAAAATTAAGAAAATGGTTCTAGCCATAGAGCAGTCCTAAAGTAAATCGTCAATATAAGTACGTTTATGGAGTGATTTAAGCATTGTTTGCTAGGTATTAAAATACTCCAAAAATGGAATGCTTTAATAACAGATGCCATGAGCGTTATTATTGCGTCACCACGTTTAACTTAAATACTGTGGTGGTGCCAGAGACTTCATTGCCAACGGCAATATAATGTTGATTATCACGGTAAAAGTACTCAATGGACTCAGGGCCAAGATCACCGGCGGCTGGATTGTAATCGTTGTTTTCGCATTCACCGTCTTCATCGACTACTGTGCACACATTTTCATTAAAATTGCGGTTGTTAATATAATCCAAAAATACAGGTGCACTGGGGTTTGATAAATCATAGGCAGCCACACCACCTTGGCGCTCTAAACCAATAAAACCCAAAGTAGTACCATTGATTACGGCCACTTCAACAGCTTCTGGCTCTACGCCCTTATCATCTGAGCGGTTATCATTTTTTTGGCTGTCGTTACTGGTATTAAAATGATCGCTGTTATTAGCAATGTTTGATAGCTGTGTTCCGCTGTCAAATACTTGCACCCCTTGTTCATTCCAAATTGAAAATGAGCGTGCGCCAAATGTCGGTACCGATTCGCTGGCTGCTATATTGGGTTGATCCATTAATACTTTAATTCGGCCAAGCGCATTTTTATTACTAATAATTTCATCACCGTAGAGTGAGGCATCCATTAATGGGTGAAGCGGGTCTACGTTTAAGTCCTTAGCTCGGCCCTCGTCGGTATATGAAATACAGTCGCCTATTTCATTTATGTAGTGTTCGCTATTTTCATCAGCGCCACCCATGCTGTAATCATCTCCACCCCATTCATGACTCGCCGTATCACAGGTTTCTTGGCTGGCATCATAAATGTATTCGCGACCATCTCCTTCATTGGCACTAATGATGTAATCCTGCCCATTAATGGTAAAGGCTGCGATGCTGTCGGGCATATAGTAGCCCACTAGCTGTGGGTAACTGTTTAAGGTGAATTCGCCATCTTTATTGGTAAGGTCTAATTGGTAACCCTGGCCACCATCGCTGATTGATGACCAACTTTTAACCCCTAAATCTTGGATTTTTTCAATGACATGAGTGGTCAAATCTATTACAGCAAACGCATTATTTTCTTGCAGTGAAATAACGGCCTTATTTTTTTGCGTAAGGGCGATGTATTCAGGTTCTAAGTCTTGAGCCACACTAGCCCCATTTGGAGCCGGTAGGCGCACGTTTTCCAGTTCTCCATGGCGAGCATTGCCAGCATTAAATTCATCAAATCTGATTTGAGTCACCACCGACAAATCATCTGAAGTACCTTCGCTTATATCTATAATAGTAACCGAACCTTCGGGGTCATTACTGTAATCACCACTGGGTTCACCTTCATTGGCGGCAATGATTTTTAAGCCGTCTTCGCTCATAGTGACCATGTCTGGCAGGGCACCTGCTGGGTAGGTATTAATAAGCGTTAAATTATCACTATTATATAAGGCGATAACACCGTTTTTTTGTTTGTGACTGTTTTCAATGGCTATAGCCACTAAACCATTTTTTGCCACCACACTATTGGCCGCCCCAAGGGTTATCTCTGCGTTGTTTTGAGCGGATGTTAAGTCAATTTCGCCGTGTTTAATGGGTTTACCTTGTGCGTTAAAACTTAAAATACCAATTGTTTGGCTGAGTGAATTTACGACATACAATTTATCCGTGCTTTTGTCATAAGATACAATTTCAGCGGATGAGCTGCCAAAATCGCCTCCCGATTCATGGCTGCCCACTAATGAAAAGGAAAGAGACTTAAAGGTCTTAATTGATTTTGGTGAAGCAGGTGATGGTTTGTCACTACTGCCACAGGCGGTTAATAATGCGGCTAATGAGATAGCCGTTGCTAATGGAGTTATGTTCATGTGGAATACTCAAGATTGATTACACTACATTAACGCAAGCATATGACGGAAATAAGTCATAAGTATTACCTTTCAAGGTCTTAAGGGTTTAGGTGGGGGTTACACTGATGTTATTGATAGAGGCGACTTAACAGAAGGTCTTCAAAGCATTACTAAAATGATGCATCATTAACTTAAATTTTTAGAACGTACTAGCATGTTTGAAAACTGCGCATTAATAACTGGTTATACACTGATTTCAGGCTTACTTTTATACTGTGTTTGCTTAACGGATCATCACGCTTATAAAAATATTCGCGCTTTAGTTCTGTTGGCAAGCCTTGCAATCGTAAGTTTACACCTTGCAAATGCCGTCACCATTTTTTCACTGATTTTTATTGCCAGCTTAATAATGTTAAGCATTAATCTTGATAAAATTACAAATGCATTTCTTCGAATATCACTTGCCTTAATGATCGCTGTGGTAAGTCTTGCCCTAGCGATGCACCTTATTCCGGGGTTTACTCATTATAAAATTGCAGAAGGCGTATTCATCTCAAATGGTGCACCGGCCATTAATATTAACGCCAATATTGACAAGGTCTTTGCCGGCGTTATTTTACTGTTAATGGCTAATACAATTAACGTGTCTCAGCTTAAAACATCCCCTAAGGCCGACTTTCATTTGGTGCCGTTTTATACAGTATTGGTATTAATCGTGGCGTATTTAACGGGTTTAGACCTTGATATTAAACTGCCACAAGTGACGCTGGTTTTTATTGTGACAAATCTAGTCTTTAGCGTTATCACTGAAGAAGCCTTTTTTAGGGTGGTTATTCAAAACACACTTATTAATACCTTTAAAAATAGGCTGCCTTGGGCAAGTGGATTAGCCATTGTTTTGACCAGTATGTTATTTGGGCTGGCCCATATAGGAGGGGGTTGGCATTTTGTAATCCTGGCCACGTTTGCAGGCCTGATTTATGGATATGTCTATCACCGGACAGGTCGATTAACGGTGGCGATCGTGACGCATTTAAGTGTGAATGTTGGCCACTTTTTGTTACTGGTATACCCCGTGCCTCTATGAGAGTGTGCACTATGCAGTGTGGGCCTGGGTTTATTTGCTCATGGGCGTAAACCGTCTAATCTGAAACCTATATGCCTGTGTTTATCTATACACGGAAAAATTGAGGTTATTCATGAGCCGCCTGCCTGTATCGACTATCCATCTCCTACTTTATCTTGTTTTGTTAACCGGCTTATCAGGCTGCGAGCAACCTCCCAGCTTTAAATGGCAACTGCAATCACAAGCTACTGCCTCCAGCATAGACTTTATTGAACTTAAAAAGATGGTCGCCAACATTAAGTTGATGAGCAATGGACGTCTAGATATTAGCGCTCATCATGGCGGAGTGATCACGGGCGGGCCAGATATTTATATGGCAGTAAAAGAAGGGCGCATACAAATGGGCAGTGGCTGGCCTAATTGGTGGTCGGGGCAACATCCTGCTTGGGCTGTCATGAATGCCGGCCCGTTTGATTTCATGAATATAGACGGATCCATGATGTTTTTCTTGGCAGGGGATGGCACCCGACTCGCCAACGAATTAGCGTCCCTTGACGGCGTGGTATGGCGACCAGCTTGGTGGCCGGGCATGGAGTTTGGTTTATTGTCGGCTCATCCGGTGTCAGGCATAAAAGATTTAAAAGGTAAAAAAGTACGTATTGGTCCTGGGCTGCCCAGTGAAGTATTAGCGGAGGCTACTGGAGCTTATGCCATTCCTTTAGTGCCTAATGAAATTAAGCCTGCGCTGGAAAATGGTGACTTAGATGCAGTGGAGTGGACCACCACCGCTGGGGCTTGGAACTTAGGCCTAAGTGATATTGCTAAACATGCCATCGTTCCAGCCATTTGGCAGCCATCGGTGTTGGCGGATTTTCTTATTAATAAACAGGCTTATAATGCGCTGCCTGCAGATTTAAGAGCCATTTTAGAGACGGCCATAAAATCTTATACCTTAAGCACCACCTTAATAAATAAAAACCAAGATATTGTGGCACTTCAGGCATTTAAAGATAAAGGCACGGTTATTAACTCATGGAGCGATGAAGATCTGGCCAAATGGAAGCAGGCCTCAGATAAAATATTAAAAAAATATGCCGCTAAAGATGATTTCACAAAACGTCTTATCGAGGCTAAGCAAGCATATAAAGAAAAATATAATGAGTACTACCTTCTCTTTGGCCCCTATGACTAGCTTCAATTCGGCCTTTTCCTCGCGGAATGTTTATTTAGTAATTAATACCTTGATTGTGGCGATAATGGTGGGGGTATTTTTTTATCGTGTGGGCTTAAGGCAAGATCAAATCTCCATGGACCTTCAGGACCGTGCAAACCAAGTAGCGCTACGAGTATCTAAAAGTGTTAAGCCTACCTTGTGGAATATATATCAAAAATCCATAGATCGAAAATATACTGAAAAAGTCTCATCGGCCATATTGGATTCTGAGTTGTCAGCCGAATACTTAAAAGCGGTGGTGGTATATGGCAATTTTGCTCATGTATTCATGGGCAGAAAAAAATCCTTACTTAAAGAAATACAAACGTTTAACAAAGAAGATAGATCCTTATTAATTACTAGGGGATTTGAGCACATTTCTGTGCCTGTACGACAAGGTAAAATGACTATAGGCAGTGTCAGTGTTTTTTTTAACCTAGCGTATAACTCATCACAACTGCAAAGCATTCGTATTGGCGAGTTTATTCAAGGCGGGTTATTAACCTTTATTTTTATCTTTATTTTTAATGTTACTAGGAAGGCACAATTATCTAAGATTGCAGCTGAAGAAGCGCTTATTGATTTAAAGATAGCGCAAGAGCAATTAATTGAAGCCGAAAAAATGGCCGCACTAGGATCATTGGTGGCGGGGGTGGCCCATGAAATTAATACACCTTTAGGTGTTAGTCTTACTGCTAATTCGTTAATTGAAGAGTGTGCCGGAAAAATTCAAGGATTTATTGCCATAAATGAATTAACCAAGGAAAAGTTAATGAGCAATATATTGGACATTATTAATGCTACAGAATTATCTGTGTATAACTTAAACAGAGTGTCAAAATTGGTGGAAACCTTTAAAGAGCTTGCAGCTGACCATAGTGAGGGGGAAGTTCGTAGTATAAATGTTCGTGACTATATCAGGCAAACTATGCGTACTCTTTCGATCACCTTGTATGAAAATAATGTTGAATTTGTACTTTTACCTGGTGAGGATATTGAGATTATTACTGTGCCTTTGGCATTGTCGCAGGTGATTAGTAGCTTAACGGGTAACGCCATTAAACACGGCTTTTCAGACAAGACTCAGGGCGTGCTCACCATTAACTTTTTAAAAGTGGATGCTCACAATATTCAAGTTCATTTCCAAGATGACGGGGTAGGCATGAGTCAAGAGGTTGTGACTAATATCTTTGAACCTTTTTATACCACCACTCGTCATACCGGTGGTGTGGGGCTAGATATGAATATTGTGTACAATATAATTAATAAAAACTTGGCGGGAAAAATTAGGGTGATAAGTACTTTGGGCACAGGCTCTAATTTTATCATCACGCTGCCAATTGATTTGGCTGTGATTAAATCCAAACACCCCAGCGTAAAGGCATGAAAAACGAATCTAATGAAATGCAGCGTAGTTGAATGCGAGGGATAGTAGGGCCGATAGTTACTAACCTGAACCCTAAGTCACTGAAAATTACCCCAGAGCCACCCTGTAATGGGGTAGATGTGACCCACAGCCTTCAAATTCAGACCATCATGAAATATAATCCCTGCCTATTCATTCCCGTATTTGTCTTTTCAAAGGTCTCACCTGTGCTTAGTGTATTTCGTATTATCAGTATCCTTGAAGGTTTATCTTACTTGGCCATATTAAGTGTCACCTTAGAGGTGCTTAGTCGAGAATTTGTATTTCAAATGGGCATGACTCATGGCGTCTTAATAATGGTTTATATGGTGGGATCCTTAATTGTGGCCCATAAAGAAGACTGGTCCCTAAAGGTATGGTTAGGGGTGTTTTTAGCCTCCTTGATACCCATGGCCTTTGTCGCCGTTGAATTGTATTTACAAAAAAGTGTGGCCCGTGGGGCGACGCCTGAAGCCGGCTAAATACTATTTCTATCATGGTCTAGGGATGTTAAAGGCGGCCTAGATCCTGAGTGCATGGCCTTTTAAAATAACCAGCTAAACCCAGAAATTTTTAAATTACTCACAACAATCACTTTAAATAAATGACATATACTATGAAAATTATTATTACGTTACTGATTACCCTGCTTTCTTTTTCCATTCAAGCCGATGAAATTTACCAAGAAAGTGCGGTTGACCTCTGCCAAAATTTGAAACAAAAAAGCTACAAAGACAAATGTCTTAAACAGATAAAAACCCAAAGCTTTAATGAAACGGCCCTTACCTATTGCGCAAATACGGGCAGTTGGAGCAAAATTAAAACGTGTCTTGGCTTGATTAAAAACAATCAGTATCAAAGTGCACCGTTAACATTGTGCCACTCGGCTAAGTATTTCAATAATGACTTTAAAGCCTGTATGAAAGAGATCGCCAATAAAAGTTATGTATCAAATATTGAAGTTGGGCTTTGCCAACAACAAAAAAGCTTTAATAAAAAAGTTAAGTGTTTAGTGGGGGCAAGTTCCACCGATTTTAAGGTTCAAGTTGAATCTGAAAAAGAAAATAACAGCCAAGTATTGGTTAGTCTGAAAGCCGATGTTAAAAAAGCCTATGAATTATTACGTACTAATAAAACTGCCGATGCCACTATTTTACTGCATGATATCGTGACATCATTTGAAAAATAGCCGCTCTTTAAGACTGGGTGTGTCTCTTGTAGTTTGTTGTTGGTAGCCTTGTGTTTGTGGTGATAGACGCGGCCCTATTAATTTTTCGTTTCAGCTAGATTGAGGCGTCTTTAGTATGAATGTTGCTCATTTAGATGGATTAGTATTATTCAGTTTGTTTATGGCGCCAACTCATTAAAATGAAGCTATTACTTTATGAATAAGAAAGGCGCGATCATGAGTGTTACAGATGTAGTTCAATCACGAGTAAGCTGTCGTGGATTTAAGTCGGACCCAGTTGATGAAAGTGTATTACGGGATATATTCACCGCAGCGCAGCAATCTCCCTCCAACTGTAATGTTCAACCTTGGCAAGTATTGGTGGTGTCGGGCAAAAAGAAAGATGAGCTTAAAAACCAGTTAATTAAAAATGTCATGACTCAGGGCAAACCCAACCCAGATTTTAACTGGAAGGTAGGCTATGAGGGTATTCACCGTGATCGTCAATTTGGCTCGGCAGCGGCGTTATATGGCGCTATGGACATTGGCCGTGAAGACAAGACTAAGCGTCAAATGGCCATGCTTAAAAACTGGGCCTTCTTTGATGCCCCGCATGTGGCTTTTTTCACTATGGATAAATACCTAGATATTATGGGTGCCGTGGATATGGGCATATATGCGCAAACGCTAACGTTGTTGTTACAAGAGCAAGGTATCTCTAGCTGCATGCAGGGGGCCTTAGGTCAATTTCCAGATCCGGTTAAAGCCATGTTTGAGTTGCCAGAAGAACGTGGCATCTTATTTGGTATGTCATTTGGTTATGCCGATGAAAAAGTGCCAGCCAATGCGGCGCGTACCGAGCGTGAAGTCTTAGAGTCATCGGTTGTTTTTGCTTAAGCAAATATGCCAAGCGGTGCCTTGTGTGGTGTTGTTACGCCTACAAGGCCTGCCTATCGTGTCAGTTGTTCTTGTTACCGCGTTTTAAACCTAGCACTGCTCGAGCATCACTGTATTCAGCGTCTATCCTGCTTCGTTCTATCAACTACACCCTTAATTGGAGTGGTGTAATCCTTCTGGGCATATACGCTCTTTGGCATCCCTGCCCACCGGTAATTGCTCCCTGCATTGTTCTGATAAGTGACATCCTCATGCATTCTTCTAATACTTCACATCCATTTGAGTACTGCCACACCCTGCCGCGCGCTATTGCTTACATGGTAGGGGTTCTTAGTTGGGATTGTACTAGTTCATTTGGACATATGCGCTCTTTGGCATCCTTGCCACCGCGCTATTGCTACATGGATGTAAGTACTTAGGGTTTCTTAATTGGGATAGTACTAGTCCTCTGGGCATATACGCTCCTTGGCATCCCTGCCATCGCGCTATACCGCCCATCCCTGGGCATAAAAAAACCGAGCAGGGCTCGGTTTTTATTGCGCGCTAATTAAAAGATTAATAGCGGCTTTGTTTTAACAAGGAAACGTTACGGCCAGGGTGAAGGCTGATGCTTGGCTGGTCACCTTGAACTTGCTGGTAGCTGTGACGTAAACGATAGCCTTTGTCTAAGCGGCGTACACATAAGGTTAAGCGTACAGTTAACCAACGGTAATCGGCTTTGCTCATAGTATGCAATACAACCGATGCTTCGTTATCCAATATCTCCTGACAAATAGGCACCAGTGCTGGGCGAATATCGCTTGAACTGTGGTTGTCTAATAGGTCTTGCTGAATATCAAAGCTAGCAATCTTAGTATTAGCCGCCACTAATTGAGCATTGGCAGCGCGTTCTCTTTGAATATTTAATTCAGCCAATTTACTTGCAGCCTGACGTTTTGCTTGTTGTTCATTTTTTAAAAGAACTAACTTACGCTCTTTCTCTTCGGCTAAACGGCGTTGTTTGGCCAACTGTTGTTTGGCTTTTTTCTCGGCTAATTTTGCCGCGGCCAATTCTTTTTTACGTTTTGCTTGTTTAGCGGCAATTTGTTTTTTGCTATCCACTTTCGCAATTTTTTTCACAGGCGTTTTTTTAACGGCTTTGGCGATGACTTTTTTAGCCGCTGCTTTTTTCTGGGTTTTGGCTGTTTTACTGCCGCCCTTATACACTTTATCTAAGGCGTCCTGTGAAACGTCTAGGCCTGGGGTTAAATAAGACAGCATCCAAGCCTTGTCTAGGTAACCTTGTGCTTTGCTGTATTTTTTAGCTGTGCGGCTGCGGTTGGCTAGAGCTACATAGCTTGAACCTACTTTACTGGCGCGACTATTGATACGCTGGTCGTAAGGGGCCAGTGCTTTAAAGTGCCAAATTTTATCGATGGCATTATTGTTTACTGGGGTGCTAAGATGGCTTGCGCTGATATCAGCATCAATTTTTCCAAGTAATTCATCTAAATTCACTTCTGCGTGTGTTAACGACGCAATAGATGTGAGTAGAAGAGGGATTAATACTGTTTTTAATAAGATTTTCATGAGCAATACTCTCAAATTATTCTTTTTATAGGCGTATCATCTGGCCATTATTGCCTAATTTT
>MAAA01025563.1_pt1 | contig 28355 bp, 21 predicted proteins | sample 1115971 | NCBI WGS metagenome assembly MAAA01 (sample SAMN04961123, study PRJNA320927) | seawater metagenome | isolation source: sample BD02T6 sea water enriched with oil for 6 days | place: USA:Gulf of Mexico | collected 2013-07-27 | reverse complement strand
GACGAACATTGTCGCCGCATGGTGCAGCCTCCCTTCTTAATGGAGCCAGAAAACGATTGCTTTAGCTGTTACGGCCAAGCATTAATGAATCCATTAGGGGCTATTTCTAGCGCTAACTTCTTTGATGTGTTTGACCAAGACAACGACGATGGTCACTGGTTGTTTAATCCAAGTGTAAATGACAGTTACCAACAACAAATTAAAGATATGCACGCTCCAATGTTATCGGCGGCCGAGCGTAAGTTGATTGCAGAATGGCTAGATATGGGGGCTCCTCAGTAGCGCTTAACCATTCAATATAGCGGCCTGTCTAGAGTCCTATTGATTCAAGGCCGGTCGCTATATTATTAGCCCCTTCGTCTATGGGGCATTCCTTCATCCCAGCACCTCCTAGCAAGCAAACCCAATACTGCTTTTCCCCCTCAAACTGGTTAAACTGTCTTTTTTACCCCATCGTGACCATTATGAACCCAATTGAGATTACTCTTCTTCTTTTGTTAGCCAGTGCCTCGGGTGCCAGCTTATTTATCATGCAGCGCCAGCAGCAAAAAGCGCTACACGCTTGGAACATGGAAAAAGCACAGTTAGTATCCACCAATCAAACCTTGCAAAACACGCTAAATATTCAGTCGCAAGAATTAAACCAGGCCAAAACCGAACAAGCCCTAGCCGTGGCGTCTGGGCAAAATAGCCTACAAAATTTGCAAGAAAAGCAGCAGCAATTAGCCAAATCTCAGCAAACCTTAGAGCAACAGCAAAACCAATTACGTCAGATAGAGGGCGATTTAAAGCAAAGTCAGGCTAAGTTAGATGAACGTAAAGCAGACAAACCTAAACTTGAAGCGCAAGAACAGCACATCACACAGCTAAATAGACAAATCAGTGATCTAGACAGCGAGCTAAAACAAGAGCAATTAGCCCGTAATAAAGACCAGCAAAATCTTGAAGAAAAACTGCAACTATTATCTGAAAACAAAGTACAGCTTAAACAAGAGTTCGAGAACCTTTCAAATAAGATATTTGAAGACAAGCACCAACAATTTAAGCAAACCAGTCAAGAAGGTTTAAGCAGCTTACTGAATCCGTTTAAAGACCAGTTAGAAGGGTTACGTAAAAAAGTTGATGACGTTTACGTCAGCGAAAGTAAAGATAGGGCGGCCCTTAGAGTTCAAATTGGTGATTTACATAATCTAAATAAACAAATCACCGAAGAAGCGGCTTCCTTAGCTCGCGCCTTACGCGGTGAAAAGAAAACTCAGGGTAACTGGGGTGAGTTGGTACTTGAAACCGTACTTGAAAAATCGGGTCTGCGTGAAGGTGAAGAATTTGTTCGCGAGAAAAGCATAACCAATGAAGACGGTGAGCGCCTGCGCCCTGATGTTATTATTAATCTGCCCGAAAATAAGCACATAGTAGTGGATGCCAAGGTGTCATTAAATGCCTACACCGACTATATTAACGCAGAGTCCGATAGCGACCGCATTCGTTTCTTAAAAAGCCATATCGATGCTGTTCGGCTGCACATTAAATCCTTGGCTGATAAATCCTATTCCAAATTACCCGGTATCAATAGCCCTGATTTTGTATTTATGTTTATGCCAATAGAGCCCGCCTTTATGGTGGCATTTGAACATGACGATAAATTATTTAACGATGCATTTGAACAACGCATAGTGGTAGTAACCCCTACTACCTTGTTAGCAAGTTTACGTACGGTTTCAAGCTTGTGGAGTATTGAGCGTCAAAATAAAAATGCCAAACAATTAGCCGAACAAGCCGCGAAGGTGCACGATAAATTAGTGGGCTTTGTAGAGAGTATGGAAAAAGTAGGTCTTCAATTAAATACGGTTCAAGGCACTTACGACAAAGCGTGGAGTCAATTAAAAGAAGGTCGTGGTAACTTAATAAGTCAAGCCCATAAATTTAAAGACCTAGGGGTGCGCATGAAAAAAGACATGCCAAAGCAAGTGCTTGAAACTGCGGAGTTAGAATTCTCTGATAATGAGCTGGAACAAGAGCCGCAAGCAAAAACTGAAAAGTTAACCTAGTCGCTCTGTGAATGAATAATACGTGAATATGCTAAGTATATTTTCACGCTAACCGTACACGCTAAAAATGGATATAAAAACAATAACCATGAATACCATAAATTTACAGAAAATCCCAAGCACGCTAAGTGCCATAAAAACTATTGTTTTATTGGAGCTTGAGCGCACCTTTACGCATAAACAGGGGCTTATTTATCTGTTAGCTTTTATGGCGTTTTGGATGTTTTTACTTAAATATGCAGTATTCAGTCAAACCCTTATGATGATGAATCAAGTGCTGGGGGCGGATGACTTACCTTCGAAGTTGTTCGCCAATTTTTTTAAAGTGAGCATGTATTTATTACCAGTATTAAGCTTATTTATAGCGGCCAACCAAACTGGGTCGGATAGGGAGCGTGGCACACTACGATTTATGACCCTGTATTGCAGTCGGGATGCTATATTTTTTGCCCGCTTTATGTCCCAAGTAATTATTCACACTGTTTTAATAGTATTTGCCACCATAAGTACATTGGGGTTTGGTATGATTCAAGGGGAGCTATCGCTTGACGCTACAAGTTATGCGCTAATCGCGGCGGCCAATTTAGCGCTGATTATCTTGCCCTTTATTGCATTGATGGCAGTGCTGTCGGCCTTAGTAAAATCCCCAAGGCAGGCGACCTTTTATGCGGGTATTATTTGGAGTGTTGCATCGGGTGTTATTAGCTTAATAAGTCATTATTTTGCACCAGCCAGTGCGTTGAATATTTTGGTGCCCGGCATGCAATTTTCACAGTTGGGTGACTTAAATGGCAGTGCCATGTTCACGCTGGCGTATATCCCCATATTTCAATGCGCGGTATTGTTATTGTTAGGCCGAGAAATTATGCGCAGGAAGTCATTATGAGTCATTTGATCGAGTGCGAAAATTTAAGCAAGTCTTACGGGGCTAAACATGCGTTAAGCAATATTAATTTTACGTGCCAAGCAGGTGAGCCCATTGCACTGGTGGGTCCAAACGGAGCCGGTAAAACCACCTTGTTTAGTATTTTATGTAATTATTTTAGCGCAACGACCGGCAGTGTAAAAATTTTGGGCCATTCACCAGGTGCTAAACAGTTGTTTGGTCAAGTGGCGGCCCTGCCACAGGATGCATTATTGGACCCCGCTTTCCCATTGTTAAGGCAGTTAATGTTCTATGCCGAGCTAAAGGGGTTTCCTAGGCCCAAGGCAAGGATTGAAGCGCTAAGGGTGTTGGAGGTTATGGATTTGTCTGACTCGGCCCAGCAGCTGCCCACGGCGTTAAGTCACGGTATGTGCAAGCGTGCGGCTATTGCCCAAGCCTTACTGGGTTCTCCTAAGTTAGTCTTATTAGACGAGCCCACAGCCGGACTAGACCCCAATAATGCTAAAAATGTTCGCCAGCAAATTGCCAAGCTGCAAGGCGAAACCACATTTTTAATCAGTTCACATAATATTCAAGAATTAGAACAATTGGTGGATACCGTACTTCACTTGGAACAAGGCAAGCTTAAACAAACCTTGCAACATAAACGTACTCAACCCCAAAGTAACAGTCAGAGTTTTTTAACCATAGAGTTAGAATCGTTACCTAAGCAAGAGGTTATCAGTGCGTTAACGCTGTTGCAGGGAGTGAAGTCAGTAAAGAGTGATAATCAAAACGAATTTATCATTGGCTACGACGGTCAACAGGTGCCGGACCTAGATCAAAAACTGCTACAACAACTTGTTAAGCAGTCGTGGCAGTATCGACGACTAATCAAGGGTAAAACCTTAGAAGAGAAATTGTTCTCGTAGTACTCCCGCTCAAAAACCTTAAATCTTGTGTAGCTCAATGAATAATGCCCCTATTAAGCAAATAATAGGGGCATTAATCATTGGTTTCAGATATCAGCTCAGGTCGTTTTTAATGACCATCTACCCTCAAAGCAACATTATTTAGTAGCCTAAACGCCAGCCTCTTCTTGAATAATATATAGGCGGAGCGCTATTGGGTGTTTTAATCTTCCTTATACTTTCTTCTTCATCTGTTTGCCAAGCTAGGTTGCTGATAAGGCCAAGGGACGAAAGGTTAAACTGACTATAAGCATCATTAGCAGCAGCCTCGGCACCCGATGAACTGTCAATGACCCTAGATCGGCTACTAACATCTGCACTATTAAGGTTGGCTATATAAATGCTGCCAGTGGATTCAGCCTTAATACCGCCGCTGCCGTTAACATTGATGACAATGGGGCTTTTAACATTAAAGCCTATCTGGTTTAAGCCATTGAGGGTGACATTCTCACTGGTTATATTAATGGAAGTTGAGTTCTTAGATATATAATCATTTATGCTGTTGAATATTGCACCACCGGCAGCATCAATACTTACCTCTTCTAAAGCGTTAACAGAGCCAATAGAGATATTACCCGCACTTGATGACATACTAATATTGCCAGCATCTGCATTTAAAACAGCGGTTTGGCTCATAGTAAGGTCACCTTCAGTGGCAATGTTAATGTTTAAGCCACTGGTAGTAATATTATTGTTTAATGTAAGGTTAACAGCGTTAATATCGGCAGAACCTACCATTGTAATGTTGTTGTTAAGTTCTAACGACTCGCCGCTATTATAAATTGTGAGGTCTTGTAGGGCGATGTTGCTGCCCATTGTCCCAAGTTTTAACGTGCTCCCAAAAAGAGTGAGGCTGTATGTGCCATCCAATGTAGCGTTGCTAAAATCAACCATAGCAGGTGCATCTACACTGCCAAATTCCATATCCTTATAAATCTGAATAGCACTTAAACTAGAGAAATCATAGGTGGCGTTAACTAGGCTAATGTCGCCGTATAAGTTTAATTTACCGGTAGATTCAATTTTTAAGCTATCAATAGCTGAGTCATTCCCTATAGTGCCTAAACTTAAATCACCGGTACCGGTATTAAATGTGAGCTTTCCGCTACCGTTAATAGTCGTGCCTGAAAAATCCAGTTCACCATTATTGGACATAAATTCGTGATCAGCACCTACATCAAATAACAAGTTGCCCAATAAACTTAAACGTCCACCTTCGGTAATGTTTGGATTGTTTATGAAGGTTAGTATGGCGTCTCCTTCAATACTCAGTGAGTTAAGACTTTCTATCTCTCCAAAATTATCAATGAATATTTTTTCATTGGTTGAAAGAATACTTAAGTTATGACTTCCATTGATAGTTATCTCCGGCTCAGGAGAATCTAATTCGATACTGGGGTCGATGCTAAGGAAGTTAATGTTACCTGTTAGTGTCAGGTCATCTTTTAAAGAAATATCAGTATTTGAAAAGTTAAGTGCATTGATGGCAGTTATATCATTACTGAGTGCAGTTTTAGATTTAGAGCTTTCATTGGAGCCTATAATCGTTATGTCATACGCACTTACTTGGCCAAGTTGTGCATCAGTTTTTGAGCTGATGATAATATTTGTATTATCATAGCCATTTAGATGGCTATCGGTTGAGTTAAAGGTGTTAGATGAAAAAGTTATATTTTCAGCAGTGCCTCCAGTACCAGTTTCCGCATTAACAGTAATGTCTCCTAGGTCGACAAGATTAATATCTCCGGTTACATCAATATCACCATTTAAGCGAATGTTTGCGCTACCAACTTGAGTGATATCAAAATTCTTTATGTTTAATAAACTCCCAAGTTCTATGTCACCATTAAATGTATCAATTAAAATGCTTGAATAATCGTTTGCATTATCAGTATTTAAACTAGATATAGAACCCGTAATGGAAGTCTTTCCATTAGATATATTTTCAAGAGTTAGAGTGCCATTAACTTTATTAATCCAAATATTATCCGCCATTAATTCTAGGCCATTGTTACCGGTTCTAATATTTTCATTTAGAGTGATACTAGAAAATTGGCTCATGGATAGCGAATTAAGAGTGGCAGTGTTGCCAATATTACCCACAATAGCTTGGCTTGTTTCATCGCTACCAATAGCGGAAAAGTTATAATCACCATTAATTGATGTGTACTGGCTGTTAAACAAGGATAAACCAGTAATGCTTAGGTCGTCAGTCAATCTTAAATTGAATGCGTCGCTATTATTCCCTGCAACAAATGTTCCGGTTGTCAGATTTCCGCTAATCAATATGTCGTTTGAATCAACAGAATTAAAATTATCAGATTGACTGTATCTCGACGCTAAGATAATGCCGCCTATGTAATCTAAGTCCTCGTTAGATCCAATTGAGTCATTGTTGTTGATATTTCGAAGGTTAAATTTACTGGCGTTTTTTAATGAATTTAAAGTAAGCGTAAAGGGAGTGGATCCATTGCCTGATAGAGACGCAAATTTCACATTGTCCAAATTAATTGAAGGTGCAATGAGAGATATATCTTTTATAAGGAAAAGGTTGTTGGCAGCCGGAGTATTAATAGTATTGATTGCAGTTATATCTCCACCGAGTGATATGTTTGCTGCATCTAGCTCTATAGAATTGAAATTTGATACTTCGTCTAAGGATAAATTGTTAGTTTCTAAAATTAGGCCAGTATTATTTGTACCTGAAATATCTGTAAAACCTTTAAGTAAGGTGATAGAACTATCGGAAGTTCCTGTATCTGTTTCAAATTTTAGGTCGGTTGCACTTTCTTTTATATTTTCATACTTTATTAATGAATCAATATTAATAGAATCGGATGCTTGAATTCCATTGAAAATGTATGTGGTACCCTCATTTTTGGTTTTTATGTTGATTGCTTTTAGTTTGTTACTACCTAGCACGAAGTTGGAATCAGTAGAGCCTATCACAACCTCATTTGCAGTTAAATTAAGGTTAAGATTACTGCCTGATATATTGGCTGAAAGAGTTAGAGTTTCGTTGGCATTTAGGTGTAAATTCTTAACAGATCCTGAGCTGTAATTGAGAAGGCCCATAAGTTCCATTTCGTTAGCATTAATATAGAGGTCTTCAGCTTTAATACTAGTGGGAGTATTAACAACACTTTCTAATACGCTTGAGAGGTCTTTGCTGCTTAGGATTACACTACCATTAGTGGTTGAAATATTAGAAGCACTGCCTAAAATTATGGTGCCAGAGCCGTCATCCCTCTCATTGAGTCCTGCTACATCTATTCCAATGTTTACTCCAGGTAATGTTATTACACCTTCATCTAAAGTGCTTAATATAATATGCCCATTGTCATCTATTGATATTGCACCATTGTTTGATATATTGCGTGAAATCAGCGCAATGTAACCATTATTCTTGGCGGAAAGGTTGGCGCCATTGTTTATGCTTATGCTCTTCTCAGTAGGGGAGGATAAAGTTAGATTATCATCATCAAGGGATAGAGAAGAGGTGGTTGCCAAAAATGAACCGGTATTAACACTGGACCCTGCACCAAATATGAATCCGTTGGGGTTGCTTAAAAAGACAGTGCCCTTGGATACAATATTTCCAAGAATTTTTGATGAATCATCACCTCCGATGTTATTAATAGTTACAAAGTCGGTTTTAGCTTCATTTTCATGAGTGAAAGTAACCGTTTTTTGAGCATCTATATTAAAGGAATCCCATCCTATGGTCGCGAGGGAGCCAGCCTGAGTTATGGTTAGGTTGTCATTAAAATTAACAATTTCAACGTTATCAATATTGTTATTTAAAACAGGCGCCGCAATACAAATCGAAATACTGGCTGCATTGATACCGATGGCCAGGGCAGATAATGTAAAAGGGTTGGCACGCAATAATGTTTTATTTTTCATGCTAAAACCCTCGGTCAAAATTAAATAATACTTCAAACTTATTTTTACTAGACTCACCCACATCTGATAGCGGCATGGCCAGTTCTATTTTGCTGCTGAACGTGCCTTCTTTCATAAATTGTGCGTACCCACCAATAGAGGTCATTTCGGCAGAAGCAAGTTCATTACTGAAGGCTTTAAGACGTTTTCCTGTGCCGTGATCAATAAAGGCGGCTAGTTTTAAATCACTAATAGGCAGTGAAAATTTACGGGCACTGGACTTCCCGCTAATTTCTATACTTATTAAACTAGAGGTATCACCGCTAAAATCAGAGTTCAAATACCCCCTTACTGATGACGCACCACCTAAATTGGATTGTTCGGATGGCAGTAATAAATCATGTGTATATTGCATGTCTATTTTAGTGAGGAGCTGGTAGGGGCCAATGCCCTGATTTCTGCTGATAAGCAGGTTGTATCGGCTGTAATCCATGGCAGCAACGGCGTCTCCGGGCCCTGTACGGCTGATGTTGTTATCGTTATTGCTCATGGAGCCTGCAAAATTAGGTAAGCCTTTATGGTAGTCAAACTTTATCAAATTTGCCGCAGGCGAGGTGATGCGGTCATTCCAGCGTAAAAGGGTGCTCCAGGTAAATATACTAATGTTGTTCTCATTAGAAATAAGGCCTTCTAGAGATGTTTGAGCTAATTTTTTACTAAGCTTAATGCCGGTATTTAATCTGTGGCTATTTCTTAAAATTAAATCTTTATCCAGTTGAATGAAAGAAGTGTTAGCTTTACCCTCTAGATCTAATTCATCAAAACCCCCTCCTACTGTGTATTGAGACTCTTGATACCCAAAAGTGACATTTAATCCGTATTTAAATAAATCATTGAGTGTAGGATTAGTGAAGTAGGGAGCTGCATTGAACCGGTAGCTGGTACCCAAAAATATTGAATTGGTGGGGTTAAAGGTAGCTAACGCATTAAAGCTTAGTTTATCGGCATGATCCGCTACATTAAAGACGTTCGCCGTAAAGGTTCCACGCATCGTGCCTGTATATTCACTTCCGTAATTGTCTAAGCTGAAATTAAAAGCCGTGATTTCTTCTTCTCTTACATGGATATCAATTTTAGTTTTACCAATTTCTGAGCCTTCTTTAAACCGGGTGTCAATACTTAGGCCTGGATAGTTGTTAAGTTGGATCAGCGATGATTCTAATGAAGGAATATAAGCTGGTTTGTTTATAAGGCCCTTAAATGGTCGAGTTAAGCGTTCATTTGAATAGTATTCGTTTTTAATAGCTGAGACGGTTTCAATTTCACCTAGAACTAAGTCTAAATATAGGCTTTTCTTTTTTACGTTCTGTGGCGGAAAGAAAACCTTAGTAAGAATTAAGCCTTTTTTGCGATAGTAAAAACTCAATTTTTCAGCTAGTAATTCTAGTCTGTCTAATGTGTATCGATTTCCGTTTTCTTTTTGATCTTTACTAATGATTTCTTCTAGGTCGCTTGCAAATATAGAGTACTCCTTTATGTCGGTGAGCTTTGAGGAAATAAATTTGTTAACGGTAATGACCGGATTTCTGTCATTGCGATTACTGCTGCTGGTATCTTTATTTTTATAAAGAGTAGAGTCATTGTTATTAAAATACTGATCAACGGATTCAGCAGTGCATATACTGGTAAATACCAGTATAGAAAGGGTTTTTATCAATAAAGCCCTAGTTATGAAGTGTTTAGCAACCACTTAACTCTCTCTTAAAATAAGGAAAAGCTAAACAGGCAAAGAAAAAAGAACGTTTAGAAGGGGGGTAAGCTTCCTGCTTCTATCGCAAGATATATAATCTTGCTTTCGACTTTTTCAGTAATCCTTGCTGTTAGCCGACTGATTTGTTATCAATGCCCAATAAAGTTAAATGGACAATTTTTATAGTACAAACCAGATGAAATTAAGCTGGCAGTATATAGGCAGAAAATTGGCTTTTCAAATTAAAGTGTAAGGATAATGAAATGGTTAACATAAGTTTGGAAAAAATAATTGAAAAGTTATCACCTGTACTAAAATTAAGCCTGGAAGAAGCGGCACAACAGGCAATTTCGTCAGGGAACTACAATGTAGAAATTGAACATTGGCTTATTGCCATATTAAACAACCCCCACACTGACCTAAATACATTGCTGCGAAAGCTCCCTGACTTCGAACTAGACGCTTTTAAAAGTGACTTGGAACTATCTTCCCATAAATTTAAATCGGGCAATACACGTGCACCTTCGTTCTCTAAAAGTCTTTTAGATATTGCCAGTGAGGCCTGGGTACTAGCGTCAGTTAAATATGATCACACCCAATTAACCTCCGGTCACTTACTGATGGCTATAGTAGAAAACGAAGGCACTTTCTACCAACTTCAATCGGGTTGTCATTATGCTGTAAACATAAAAAAGCACATAATCGAAGAAAATATTAAAAGTGTGATCGGCAGCACATCTGAAAGCTCAATGATAAATGAAAGTGAATCCCCTAATCCATCTGGACAGGCCACATCGCTTAAACGTTTCACTGTAAATTTAACCGACCGAGCTAAAAATAATGAGATAGACCCAGTAATTGGTCGAGATGGAGAAGTACGGCAGTTAATTGATATATTGTTGCGCCGCAGGCAAAACAATCCTATTTTAACTGGCGAGCCGGGTGTTGGTAAAACAGCGGTGGTGGAAGGATTGGCAAATCGTATCGTCAGTAATGATGTTCCTGCTGCATTGCAGGGTATTGAATTACTGTCGTTAGACATGGGCTTGTTGCAAGCAGGGGCCAGTGTAAAAGGTGAATTTGAAAAACGCTTAAAAGACGTCATTAAAGAAGTTAAGGAATCTACAAAGCCCATTATCGTATTTATTGATGAGGCACATACACTCATTGGGGCAGGTGGGGCAGAGGGCAAAGGAGATGCCGCAAATTTACTTAAGCCAGCCTTAGCCCGTGGTGAATTTAGAACCATTGCTGCTACCACGTGGGCTGAATACAAAAAATACTTCGAAAAAGACCCGGCCTTAACCCGACGCTTTCAGGTGGTAAGCATAGAAGAGCCAACAGTGCCGGTTGCTATAGATATGATGCGCGGTATTGCTAAGTCGCTAGAGCAGCATCATCAAATACGTATTTTAGATCAAGCCATAGAGTCCAGTGTAACGTTATCTAACCGGTATATCCCCAGCCGCCAATTACCTGATAAGTCGGTAAGTCTTTTAGATACGGCCTGTGCTCGTGTAGCGTTAAGTCAGGGGGCAACGCCAGCGGTTGTAGAAAAAGCCATGCGAGTAATAGAGCAATGTGACGTTAATATTGCTTTATTAAAAGATGAGCAAAATACAGTGGGTGGCTGTGAGGATAAAATTACTCATTACCTAGACCTTAAAGAAGAGCAGGCGTCGAAACTGGCTACATTAAAAGTACAGTGGGGCAAAGAAAAAGACCTTATTGATGCCATTAGGGAAAAAAGAGTAGAAGGTCAGAGTTTTCAAAATTATCAAAATGAGCTCGATGAATTAGCCCGTGTGCAGGGTGACTCACCCATGGTGCATTTAGATGTAACAACTCAGTCGGTGGCGGATATTGTAGAAAACTGGACCGGAATACCCGTGGGGAATATGGTCGCCGATGAAATTGAAAGCCTGCTTAAGTTAGAGGATAAATTACAAGAACGAGTGGTGGGGCAGGATCATGCTATGACCAAGATAGCACAAGCCATCAGGATATCGCGTTCAGGTTTAACCGACCCAAGAAAACCCGTTGGTGTATTTATGATGGTGGGAACCTCGGGTACCGGTAAAACAGAAACCGCATTGGCGCTGGCCGACTATTTATACGGTGGAGAAAAAAATCTAATAACCATTAATATGTCGGAATTCAAAGAAGAGCATAAAATATCCATGTTGTTGGGGGCCTCAGCTGGTTATGTGGGGTACGGGGAGGGTGGAGTGCTCACCGAAGCGGTTAGAAAAAATCCCTACAGCGTGCTGTTACTTGATGAGATGGAAAAAGCACACCCAGGTATTCAGGATGTGTTTTATAACCTTTTTGACAAGGGCACCATTAAAGATGGTGAAGGAATAGACATAGACTTTAAAAATACGCTTATCATCATGACCACCAATGCGGCCAGTTCATCTATATCCCAGTATTTTGGAAAAACGGATATTAATGAGGATGAGCTGCTAGAAAAAATCAGACCTGAATTGTTAGAAGACTTTAGGCCCGCTTTTCTTGGACGTTCAACCATCGTTCCATACTTCCCGTTATCACAAACCGTTTTAGCTAAGATCATTGACATCAACCTTAAAAAAATTCAGAACAGACTATTAGAGCGTTATAGCGCAAAGCTAGAGTTTAGCGAAGATGTTATGGCCTTTTTGTTAGAGAAATGTACTGACCCAGATACGGGTGCACGAAATGCAGAGAATGTAATAAATAAATCTATTCTCCCCGCGGTATCTAACGCCTGTTTAAAAGCATTGGTGGATGATCAAGCTATTAATGAATTGTCATTAAGCTTAAACGGTGATGAGTTTGAGGTGGTGGTTACATAATGCATTCAAATGGACTTGAGGTAGATGAGAGTATTAGCTATAAAGTACAGGAGTCCTTGGCAGGGCTCTTGCTGCTGCTAGTTTTAGGCTTCCCATTGTGGATACCTTTGGCCCTAATGATTACTGATTTGGCTGGTGTAAATAATCCAGTGATACAAATGGTATTGGGTAATAACGCACATGTTGAAGGTGTATTTTCTAAGATAGTTCAGTATGTATTCTCTTTTGTACCAGCAATTATTCTATATGCTTGGTACAAGTCCTCAGATGATGATGGCGTTATTTCTGAAAAAATTAACCTAGATAAACTGACAGGTCAAATGGATTCAGATAAAGCTCAGGTATTATCTTGGAAGCCTAATGGAATTTCGGGGAATCCAAAAAATAATAAAGTATGGATGCAGGTTAAACCTGCTTTATGGGCTTTTAAAAGTACGTATAATTTTAGATACTTTACTTACCCCGTCGCTTTCGTCGCAGTGTTGTACAGTGTGATAATGGCAATATCAGCGGCATCTGTTGGAAAAAACGGTTTATGGGCATTTTTTATGAGTACGAGTTTTCTAATGTTTGTACTGGCAATCGTTTCAAACTATGTATTTTATTTGATGAGTTTTGGTGGGCTAATTTTAAGGCTTAAATCTAAACAAGTTATGGTAGGTAAATACTTGTTGCCCATGGTTTCCATTGAGGGGGTTCAGGTACTGCGAAAGCAGCAGAGCCATAATGGAGGAGGTGGTAAGGTTTATTGTGTGTACGAGGCGAATATCTTGTATGATCATAATCAGCGATATACATTTTTAAATCATGGTGACTTGGAGGGGCTATTTTTCAAATAAGTCAGCTAAATCACCATATAAATGTAGCTGTTATTGTTGACGAAGCCGTTATGTTGGATATTAAAAAGCATAATAGGGAAGCTGAACTGGCTAGAAAATAAACTCTTGTTTATTTTTTGGGTTATATAAAATATTAATGTCATCACCATGCTTGTACTTAAACCTTAACTCATCCGTTACGTAGCAAAATGTTTTATTAAATCCATTAAACTCAATGGTTATAAAGGCGGGGTTTGTATTGCCGGTATTTATGGCTGATAACCCCGTTTCTTTAACTAAGCCTATGTCAGATTTTGTGCATTCAATAAGTAGTTTTCTTGCATCTTGATATCGTTTATTAAAACCAAAAAACATAAGGCTTATCATGCCAGTCATGACTAGCCAGCCAAATACGACAAAAATAGTTTTATAGCTAAAACCAAAGTCTAACGTATTTAAAATGATAGCAGTTAATCCTCCAGCCCCGATTAATATAGCTAGTAAAAACAGTAAAAGTGGAAACTTTTCTTTTCTCATTGGTTTGTCCTATTAGACTAATTTTAATATATATAGATTCAGGTAGATAACGATGATTTATTGGTTGTGTTGTCATACACAAATTCTGTTTTATCATGAGGATTGTAAAATATAGGAAATTCTTGTTCTTTTGAGTATGTAATTCTTATGTCGTCAGTTATGTTTGTAAATTTTTTTTGGTTTCCATTGAAATTTAATAACATAAATGCTGAGTGATGAATTTGACTGCCCTGCCTTAATTCCAATCCAATAAAATCAATGAAAGCCCAATCTTTTTTGGTACAACTTTTGGCCAGTTTTAATTTATCCTTGTAATCATTGATAGAACATTGAATAAACCATATGCAAAGGATTGAGACGAAAATCGAAAATACTATTTTTACATCAGACATAAAGGGGTTGGTTATATAGTCATATAACCCCGTAGATGCGGCTGCAATAAGGCCGATAATAAAATAAATTATTTCGGTCGGGTTATTGGGTTTTTCATGGCGTATATGGTTCAATCGATTTAAGTTATAGGTTGATGGTAGACCATTGATTGTTTTTCTTAGCCGTTACCTGTGTTAACGACAAAACCTTTAATTCTTGGTATTCAATGGGCAAGGTAAGTACATTATTCTTTGTATTTAAAATGCCCCATTTACCATTTTCTTTAATTAGTGCAATAGAAGGTGTGATAATTTCAATCTCTTGGTATTGAATGGGCACAATAACGTCATTAAGATTGTTAACAATTCCCCATTTACCATTTTCACTTACCGCTATAGTGTTGCTGTATGTAGCGCGAGCGTTATCATATATTGGTTTGGATACTATTTTACGGTTGAGGTCTAATATTCCAATTTTGTCAATGCCATCTGGCTTCTTAATATTAGGGTTAGGCTGCTCGGTATCAATAAATACCTGCCCATCAACATTGACTAAATAGAATGATTTCTTGGTGTTACTATTAGCCTTTTTATCCCAATTAAACATGGTTACCCTAAAGAAACCCTGTTTATCAGGCCTGATATCGCGATACATCGGCTTAAAGATATATTCACCTGAAGTATTGATGAGACCAGTGGACAAGTTGTTAATAGGGCTCGCTTTGGCTAGTACTTTGTTCAAATCCTTGTAAAAGGTAAACGGTCCAACTTTAGAGAACTCAAAGCCCTTTATGAATATTCCTGTTTTATCCATTAATCCTATTCTGGGGCGACTTATTGTGCTTTTTGCGGAGTGCACAATGGATACTCCATTATTAAATGGAAGTGCACTGTAATTATTAAAAGGAATGATAATGTTTCCAGAAGTATCAAAGAAAGCGGTATTCTTGTTATCAAAAACCCTTAACAATCCTTCTTCCGGTCCGGTAATTGTTCTGTATAGTGTAGGAATGACTATGTTTCCGTGTCGGTCTATCAGACCGTTCTTCCCTGACTTATGAACAATCGCCACACCCTCAATGAATTTACCTATTTGGTCAAACGAGGCATTATCTATCCAACCTAGGTCAGATGAAAACAAACTGACCTTAGGGTTTTTTTCTCGATAATGATGATGGGTAACCTTATATATATTTATTTCATCATTATATCCAATGTTGAAGTATTCAGGTTTTATTCTGACTTCTCCTTTTGTACTTATGATTCCTTTTTTTGTGCTATAGGATATTGAGTCGTTACTAGTGTTTTGATGAGGGATTTGCAATTCAATTACTGCAAGTTTATCAGGCTTAAACTTGTGTATTTTACTGTAAATTGTGTCTGCAATAACCTCCCCTTTTATATTGACTAATCCATATTTTGATTCGGTGTTTTGTACAGTAGTAATATTAAATTCATTGAATTTGTTTATGTTTTTAAACCCTTTTTTATTCAGTTTAATTCCAAGTGAATCTGTAATGTAAAGTAAATCATCTTTTTGTGTGATTAGACCCCATGAGTAACGTTTTACAATTTTGTCATATGTTTCCAATCCCTCTGGTTTGTGGGGGATGATCTTAAATTCTTTTAGTTTTCCTTTTGTGTTAGGTAAATCAATTTCAGAGCAAGCTGTGAATAGGGTGGCAATGTAGACGGTAAGAAGTATATATAATATATTTTTCATGAATTCAACCTTATCTGATAGGTTATAGTTGAGAGTTGGATAGTAACTGTATTAGTGGCTATTCTTGGTGTGGTTAATAGGGCGGTCAAAAAAACCTAATACTTCAAGGATTTATTTGTTGGACCGCGTATGATTTGTTATGTAAATATGGTGCAGGGAATAGAATGTCTAGAGAAACCGCCAGTCACCTATGAAGGTTTTTTTAAAGTATCCATTTCATCGGATAGGGTAGATATAAATAATGCCATATACCCTTATGTTTTCATCTGGCTAGGTAACCCTCCCTTTTATGACATGTCCTGAAAGTAGAAGTTAAGCTGCTACCAAAGTTGTAGTTTAAGTGTGCATTGCTCTTGATACTGTTTACAGGGTTTAATTATTTATTTTAAGGTATTTAAGATGATGGATTATTTAATTTATAATTTTTGTATTGTAGGTCTATTTGTTTTTCATCAAGTATTGATTTTTTTTCGTGCCCTTTTCTATGTTTTACAGGTACGTTGTCACCGACTGATATTATTTCTTGATAGTAGGGTGGAGCAAAGTCGTAGATTACGTTAATACCATTTAAATGTGCAGTAATATTAATTGGTGCACCTTTGGATTTGTCATCTGTTGCATGCTCAATTTTGGTTACGGTAGCGAGTGCTGATTCATTGTTTAAATAGTACCTCAACACACTTTGACCACTAATATAGACTAGGACACTCACCATCGATAATCCTATAAGTGCACCATAAGGGGCGAAGAATAGAGAGTAAGTAGCATTACCGATATTAACTTTATTGTCCCAATCAGGAAATCCGTTCTCTACAAAAGATAAGAAGTAAGTCGCGAATCTATATGAAAAATATAATGAAGCTACTAGTAATATTTTAGAGGTAAGCATATTTATCCTATCATAGTCAGAGTTGCATTTTGGATTTTGGTGGCTGCCTTTTCAATAATAGCTTGGCCTTTTAAAATTTGCTGGTTAAGTTTAACAATATAGGTATTATGTTCAGACAAGTCCGCAGCCTTTCCAAGTTCTATTTTACCACCCATATTGACAACGTTCTTCAAGCCAAGGGTGGTAGAAGTAACCATTCCTCCAAAGGTATCGGTTTTTATTCCAGCAATAAAGGCAGTAGAATTTGCTGTTTTAAAGATACTATCATTACCAGAAACTGTAACGGAACAATCTAAAGCAGTAATCATTTGCGTATAAGTGCCTGTAGCAGTAACTGTTTCAGTGATATTACCACCGATAGTTGCAGTATAATCTTGGTTGCCCGAGACCGTTTTAGTGATCGCTTCTGCAGCGCCAGTTATATTCTCAGTTACGTCCCCTGTTATATCTCTGGTTATATTGCCAGTTACAGTTTCTGTTACATCCCCGGTAATCTCAGAGGTAACAGAACCTGTTTGCACATGATTCGAATCACCTTCATGGTGGGTATCAATCACCCCTTCATTGTATCTGGCTTCATCCCCCACCGTTTTTATGGCTAAAGCAGTATCGCTAACGGTGCCATTGATGCCTGATGTATCCGGCATGCCACTGTCACCAGTTAATTGATTTTCAATATAGCGACCGCCAAAATTCATGGTAACGTGATGGCCATTACCACCAACACCACTGGCCCAATTACGCTCTATACCTTCATGATAATAGTACTTGTTACCAAAATCCTTTTTAACAAAGCCCACTTCACGCTCTTTATTAAGTCCAGGTTGAATGTCGCTGCGTACAATTGCAGCCACACTGTCGTCGAATGAATCCAGTTTTGAACTAACATCAAAATCTTCGCCGTCGGTAGTGTCTTGATAAGCATGATTCTCAACATACTGCTGGCCAAAATTATAGGTGGCATTCAGGCCATATTTAAAATCAACCCCTTCACGCCACTGGTAACGATCACCAAAGGTACGTTCTATGTGTGCATCACCTTTAATGATGTCTACGGGTGCGCCACTGTCTAGACCCATATTGTCTAGGTGTTTAAGCGGGTGGTTATTTATGTGCTCTTTTACTTCGGTAGGGTCAAGTACGGCAGTCATGTGTAAAGACTGTCTAGATTTTAATGCTCCTGTGTACAGCATGCCATCTGTAATCATGGATGCATGGTGAGGATTCTCATGTGTCACAGGGTGAATAACCGACTGTGAGTTTTCTAGCGCATTCATAATATAGGGGCGGTTAGGATTACCACTAATAAAACCAACCTGAACTTCTGTGCCTGGGGTTAATGGAATGTCCAAGTGGTTACTACGCGAAGCATGGCTTGCATGACGAATCCAGTTTGAAATTTTGTCTGCTTCACCGTTCATAAAGTCAAATGTTACTTGGTATTTACCCACTTCATTACGTTGTGCAATGGTTTGATCATCAGCGGCGGAATAAACACGGCCAGTGGTTGATATCACCGAAGGGGTTTGAATATCACGTTTAGGCCTAAATTGCGTAGCGCGAGGAATGCCTGTAAACGAACATTCGTAATAAGGCTGGCTTCCCGTACTCTCAGATCGTGACGCGTTATCCAAGTTATTACCGTTGTGGGTCATGCTTAAAACAAGGATTTCAAATTCCTCTCCAGCAGGAGTCGATACGGTTAATACAAAACCAGGGGTTATACAAGGCAGTCCTGTAGTACCCGTAAAAACAACAGCCCGTGTTTGTAGCTCTTCAAGTCTAATCTTTGCCAATAACTCGGCTTCATCTTTGTTGTCAGCGCCTTCATCCGCCATACTAACGCTTGTTTTACCGTCTGCCACGTCACCGGCGATACCCTGAAACATTTCGAGGGCTTGATCTGGGTTGGTCTCAGTAATAACAACACTGCTCGGTACTGCGTTAAACTGACGCTTTAGTGTGCGGATTGAGTTAAAGCTGTTGCTAGGGTTATTGCTTTCATCTAGCTTTATGGTGCCAATAGGGAGGGGTTCGTAATTGGTGTCATCAGCGAATATTAGTTTTCCAGTTTGGTCATGGTCAAAATAATAATAAATTCCCCAGTGCTCAGCCATTCGACATACAAAGTCAAAATTAGATTCACTGTATTGACAAACGAACTCTTTAATTGGGTAGGTTTCAGTAAGGCTAAGATGGTGGTCTAGCATTAAATCATTACTAAGCTCGTCACTTAGAACATCAGAAACCGTTTTTTGAGTAAATATATCGTAAGACTGATTGTTTCGCTGACGCCATAGGGCAGGAACCATAGTGGCTGTGTAATATTTATGGGTATTGGATTTCTCAAATACTTCTTCAACCTGACTAAAAATACCTTTGATAGTATAGTCATCACGACCCGTAATACCCTCAATGGTAATAATAATATCATCTTGCGTTAATGACTCATGATTAAGTGAATCAGCGATTGCTATGGCAATTTTAAAGTCAATTTTAAGCTCAAAAAACTTAGAGATAGACTCAGTTCCAGATATGGAAGTGATCTCCAATTCATTGCTGTAAGTATCGCTTGATAGACTAAATTCAGGTTGAGCCATAAAAATATCCTTATTTTTAATAACGTACTTTTTTACTATCGATCAATTTGATGATAATTCAGCAGCTAAATTTCTAAAATTATAAGTAATTCACGCGCATTATGTCTATGACATATTCATACGAGTGTGTGTTTTTGTGCACTGGGTTTAGTTAACCTAAATAACAGTAAATAAAGCCATTAAATACAAACTCTTAAATAGGATTAAAGTACTAGCTGTGGGTGGGTGAAATAAAAAAGTAAGTATATTAGTTGTTTATTCGATATTATCTTTTGCATAAACAAAGGAAGTATCATGAATATTCTAAATATAACGCTCGGCGAACATCAGGCCACAATAGAAAGTACTCATAACTCTATTAAAGCCCTACGTTCAAGTCTAAATAAACCCATAGAAATCGAAGCATTTGGTCCACAAATATTTTTATCCATTATGGGTACACAACAAGATGTATCATTAACATTAATGGATAAAAATAATACCCTTATAGAGTCCGAGGCATATCAATTAGGTACTAAATAACGTTACTTTAAAATTAATACTTTAGTTTGTGCCGGGGCCATGGTTATACCCGGTATATTCATACTGCTACCATTTTGACCTGTCATAGACGTCAGTCGTGCAGCAGGTTTTCCACCAAAAAAAGTGGCTGTGCTGCCCATTAAAAATTTAGTGGGTCCCATATTTTTACCAGAAATAAGACCACCTGCTACACCTGGTTCGTCACCATTGCTCATGGGTATTTCGGTACCTACAGTGTGACCAGGCCCACCTGATATCAATACTTTAGTGGCCGCTGACGCTGGTTTAGCCATGGCCCCCATGGATATATTTGGGTAAGGGATAGGAACAATGGCTGGTCCAACGGGTGTCTTACACACGTCGGGCATGCCCATATTAGTTCCGCCCATTTGGCAATTTGCAAACATGATATTGTCCTTATCCCATGTGAATTCGTTCGCCGTTAATTTTAACATCGCTTTTTGCAGTTATATCTACTTGTCTTGAGCGTTGAATAAAGGCGTTTTTAATGTTTTGTATAATATCATTTGCATTTACTTGCTCAAGGCGTTCAATAACCTTAAAGCTGTCTTTCACTTTTTGCACAAGTCGCTCGGTAATACTTTCAACCGTTCGACTGTAAAAAGCAGTAGTATCACTCTTTATATCTAGTTTTTGACTTGTGTGGGAATACTGATGACTAACTACTTGAGTCTTATTGCTTGTCATATTAAGGTCATTAGCCAGTATATCTATCTGTTTTTTAGACTGCAGTTTTATACCATTTTCACTCTCAATAATAGCTGGTTGAGAATGTTTACGTTGCAATATATTAATGACAAATATCCCTCTATTAGCACTGCGTACAAACATTACAAAATCATCAGTAATAGGAGTGAAAGGGCAGCCAAAGGCCTGCTGCGCAATAACAGTTGATCCGGTTTCGGGCTTTAATATAAAGCCTTGCCCGGTAGTTGAAATTACAAGTGCGTACTCATATTGATCCGCTACTTGAGTGTGGTGTAAATTGGCGGAGGGGCTAAATTGGCTAATGTTCATAATTGTAATCCTTTATCTATTATTGGTGGGCTGGCGTAAAGTTAACAGCCTTAGGCTGCCATTTTTGCGCTTTTTCCAATTTATCATCGGTACCCAGCGCAAGGCTTTTAGAGCTCCCACTCCAAATACTACCGGAGTCAATAATGCTGTGTAAATTTGTTCTGAATAGAGCGGTATCACTAAAGTCGGTATTACTACATACCGCATTGGATAAATCGGCATAAGACAATTCACAACTAGAAAAAACAGTATCTATGCAGCGGCTATTAGCTAACTGAGCCTGCGTTAAATTACTCTTAGTGAAATTACAGCCTGTTAAATCACAGTTTTCTAGGCTAGATTGCTCTAGATTACAGTGAGTTAATTTTGACATTGTTAAGTGACTATCCGTAAATAATACCATGGGAGCATTACTTTTTGTGAAGTCACAATTGTTAAGTTGTGCTTCCACAAACGCCACCTGAGTAAGATTGGAATTAGAGAAATTACAATTATTAAGCTCTGCACTCCTAAACTGTGTCATGCAAAGGTGCATATCTGAGAAATCTTGATCGTTTAATGTAGGCTTTTCAAATAAAGTCTGCTGTAAATGTGCGCCTTTGAAAATAACATCTTCAAATTTACATTCTATAAAATTAGTGCGCTCTAGAGTGCATAAACTAAAATTGGCAGAAGTAAGGTCGCATTGTAAAAAACTGGCGAAATCCAATTTTGAACCTGAAAAATCGGTAGATTGTGCAATAGCCTCTATAAAATTTGTTTCCATCATATTACAATCAATGAACCTGCTTTTACTTATATTTGGTTTCACAAAATTAGCATCCTTTAAAACGATACTGCTAAAAATAGTGTTGTAAAAGGTACAGTCAACGGCATTGAGCTCAATCCACATAGCATCACTGAAAATAGAATCAACAAAGTTGCAGTTTAGATAATTTACCTGATCCATAGTTGTTTTATTAAATTTACAATTCACAAATAAACAGTTACTAAAAACAGCACCACCAATGGTCATGCCAGAAAAATCTAGGTTGGACATGTCTTCATCATCAAACATGTGACCTTGATTGATTAACGCTTTTATCTGACTTATGTTTATTGCCATTGTGCAGGTCTCCAATCCTCTAATTTAGTGCCGTCTAGGTTTGAGTAAGAAAAATTAGCCTTGGACACTGCGGCTCCCATAAATTCGCTACCATAAAAATTAGAATGGCTAAGGTCGGTATTACTTAACGTTGCTTGTAAAAAATTACTATACATAAAGTTTGTATTGCTTAAATTTGCATAGCTAAAATCAGTCTTAATAAAAAGGCCTCTTAAGGTATGACAACCAACAAAGACACTGTGCACCGCACTTGATTCACTAAGGTCACATCCATTCAATGTGCAATTTATAAATTGGCAGTGCTCAAGTGATATTTCTCTTAGGGTAGCATCGGCCAATATACAATCAACAAAGTGACTCTCGTTAAGTGTTGATTTGTCTAGGAATCGACAATTTGTTAAATCCGATTTTTCAAACTTACATAAACTAAAGTTAGCTTCAATAAAGTTACTTCCTTGTAACTGAACTTGTTTCCCGTGACATGATTTGAAATTACATTTTAGAAAAGTCGCCGATATAAACTGACTTTCACTTAAGTTAGACTCGCTAAAGTCAGTTTCTATGAAGCTTGCATCTCCAAACATTACGCCAGTAAGATTTGCATTATGAAAACAAACATCCAGAGTATTTGAATTATGTGTAAGGTCTAAATTGGTAAGAGTAGCATGTGAAAAATCAGATTTACCATATTCTGCACCTTTAGTACTGGCATGGCTTAAATCACAGTAATTAAAATTACAAGCCCCAATATTTGATTCTCCAAGATTCGCTGATCTTAGGTTCGCATGGGAGAAATCGCTTCTAGCTAAAATAGCCCCTTTAAAATTGGCCCCCTCTAAATTACTTTGACTAAAATTACATTGTTCAAGATAGCAATTTGAAAAATTTACCATCCGTAAATCTTCACCGGAAAAGTCAATGCCTGCTAAGTCTTGATGCTCTAAGCTTCCACCGTTCTTAACCGCTTCTAGTGCGTTTTCTTTTAGTTCAAAAGACCGTGATGCTAACGGCGGTGTGCCCATATCCATCATATGAGCCCCCATCTTGTAGCTTTCAATCTGTGAGTGGTAGCCTTGTAATAACTTACTTTCTATATCATCAAAACCAACAGAACCATCTTCTTGGCTAAATGCCTTTTTTAGTTCATTTAGCTTTATCTGTGGGTCAATGGCTCTTGGCATTACAGATGGAAGTTCAAATTTATTCAATGCATCTTCTAGGTTAAGGGCTAAATTCTGATTTCCCGAATCTATAGCATCTTGAATTTGCTGCTGTAGTTGTTCCTGGGCTTTGTTTTTTTGAAATACGGCATAATCTTCACTTAGTTTTTCAAGTTCACCAAATGCTGAGAAATCAATTTTTTGCAAATCTACCTCGCCGCCAGCAGCGGTACCCGGAGCTAACTTTTCAATGATTTTCTCAAATTTTATCTGCCATTCATCCTTTGTGGGGTTTTTTAGATTATATAGTTGCTTTTCAATTAAACTGCTATCCAAACCTTTTATTTTTTGCTGCTCCATTAACGCAATTAATTGTTGTTGGGTATCAGCCAGTTTATCCGCAACTGTCTCATCAATTTTACTTTGTAGGTGATCGGATAATAGAAACGTAGGCGATGATTCTTGCTGTGTTAAACGCGCCATGCCGCATGGAATAGAATCTGGAATTAAATCTTTTGTAGTAAGTGCATATTGCATATTTAGATCAGGGTGAAGTCTTCCTACCAAAGAGCGTAAGTAATGGTCTTTACCTCTTGTAACAGTACCTAATGATTCGTAGGCACATAAAAGGTGTTTGTAGTCACTGCCATCACTTTGAGTAACCTCAAGGGTGCCACGGTATACCACCATTCCCATTAATTGATTAGGAAAAAAAGTCACGGTATCAATATGGGTGTTTACTTCCTTTAAATCGCTTTCTTGCATGTCTTTTAATTTAATACAGGGTTTCACCATAAAGGCCCTAGCGTTGAACTTTGGAATTGTACCGGTTAGGGTAGGGTGCTCACTATGAAAGTGCTTAAGTTCGAATTTTTCACCACCCAGTAATGGTGAGTCAAGTATTTGATCGTCTGATGCGCAATTAAATGCTCTAAAATTTAAATCTTTTGGATAACCTGGAAAACAGTTAGCAAGCCAATCTTCATCATAGGTACCTAAATGCTTACTACGTTCCGGGTGATCGATAAGCCGTGGCATGTAGCTGGCAACAGGAGGTGTTTGTCCTTTATTGTTCATTAGTTTATGAGCATATTCAACATTAGGCATAAGAATCAAGTCTTCACCAATGTCTGTTTTCTCTTTATCTATACCTTTACCTGCTGGGTTAAGAGGGTAGTCTTTTCCGCCAAATGCATTATGCCAATTAAGTGCCATTTTAGTGAATGGAACAGCAGCAGAGGTGCCTGTTAGTCCTCCCATCCAATATCGGTCACCCACAACATGTAACTCTTTTTTAACGTCAGCGCATTGGGTTGATACATTAAGTGCACTCACAGGTATCCCATGGGGGCTAATGGCATCGCCCATGGTAAAAAACTCAGCCGCTAACTTAGGCAGTCCTTCATCTATAAAAGGCATGTCTAGTTTAGACATCTCTTGGTAAGCATCACAAAATAGTAACGGGTCACCTCCTAGTAAAGGAAAATAAAGTTTTAATGTTACCACCAAATGATGTTTGTTGTTGAAGCTAAACGTTCTATAACCTGCTTCTAAGTCCAACGGCTGGATAATATCCATATACAACTCCGATACGACACTGCTGAAAGCACGTATATAATTAATCTAGTAAATTAAGGGTAACCGTTTTTGTATTTTTACTTGATACACCAAGTGCACTGGTTACCCCTAATTGGTTCCAGTTTTTCCCTAAACATAAGTCTGAATTTTCCAATTGTACATTTAGCTGTAATTCTATTTGTAACGGTTTAATTAAGAACTCACGTAACAATAGCTTTAGCTGTGTTAGCTTATTTGTATCAGTAGTGATCAGTTGATATTGAGAGTATGAAATATCACTGGCCACAGCTTTAACTTTAAGTGACTTATCTAAAATTTGTGATCCAATATGAGCATCCCCAAGCCTATGGTTTTTCTGCCCTAGTCGGCAAAGCAAATTATCACTTATGGTGACCGTTTGTTGTTGGAATTCATTTATCTCTAAGTTTTCAAGATCTAAAAAATCACTAATAATTATCTTTAAGCCAGCTGTTGAGCGCTCTTTATTAGTGAAAAGTGAAAAGTATCTAAGTTTTAATTTTTTTACTTCTTCATTTTTAGTGTTAGGGTCACCCATTAAGCTAAAAAGAAGGTTCCAATAGCTATCGTTGGATTTTTCTAATGTATTTAAATTTAATTTGTAAAGACGCCACGCCTGATACAACTTAGGAAAAAGTTGCTTGTGAATAATATCAAGAAATTCTCGGGGTGCATTTAACTCATCCCATTCATTGTCTAATAACTCTTCATTATAAAAATCAGGTAACGGAGATGCGACACCATACAGACCGGGTAACTGAGAAATTATCTCGTATCCCCTTTGCTTGGCCAGTGGTTTTATCTCGCTTATGTCCGTCTCGGCATAGCTAAGTGTTAATTCTGGACGGACCTCTATCTTGCGAGCAGGGCGACGCGCAGATACCGGATAACTATCATTAACAGATTCTAATAGTCGGTAAGCTTGAAAGAATTCATACTCAGAACTATCCTCAAGTATGTTTTTTTCAAGTACCTTTAGCGATTCGCTAGGTTGGGCTGCCATGAAAGCTGCTCTCCCGTATTTTCATTACTGACAATCAACTCAACAAAACTATTGATATCGCAAAACTGTTCAAAAAGTTTTGATACTAGTTCACCAAATAAATACAAATCACCATTGCTGGCAAAACCAGCACCATCTACGCTTAACTCAATTTTCTCACCTCTTATTAAATATCCCTTTAATAAGCGCTCGGTACTACACATAGTAATTGCTTTAATTGAGTCAATTCGTTTTCTATTTGCGGCTTGTTCTTTAGCGTCAGCCTGGTTGGTTGGATTGTATAAATTTAATAAAACTTTAAGATTAGCTAGATCAGTAATAGGTAAATAATTAACCGTAAGGTGTGCTAATAGATTCCACAGTATTCTCCCGTCTGTCTGAGGGGGGATGTACTCACTAACCATTGATATATTTTTAAAGCTTACTAAATCAGCAACATCTGGTGTGTTCACACTAATGTCACCAATTTTAAGTTGCTGAGTTAGTGGCCCATTTGAACAGCGTATATTGGCTGTTAACACTTCACGCATAGGTAACTCAAGGCCTTGCGGATAGCTAACTCTTAATACGTTCGATGAGTCAATGCCGTTAGTGGACTTTTGAACAAGTTCATAAACAGGCTGGGTACTTTGTTGTTTAGAATTAAGTGAGAAATCAATATATTTTGTTTTTTGTGTAGAGCGTCTATTTTGTCCCTGAACATCTAACACCGAGTATATTGTGTTTTGGTTATTTACATTGCGAATGGGTTTAAGAGTTAAATCACTATTCTTATGGTCCAGTGCAATGGGTTCGGCGGTAGTATCAAACAAATTAATGGCTGGTGTACAAAATAATTTAAAACTGTTGATGTTTACTTGGGTGTTTTCACTATTTTCGGATAGTTTAAATCGTAATTTAAAAGCTTTCGGTAACGCTACTTTATTATTAAACCCGCTAAGGTTTACAAATAAAAATTTGTATTTATTAATAAAATATTCTTGCAGCCGTCTATAGCCATTTAAACTGGTTTTACTATTTTCTAATAAATTAAAATCATCTTGCCATCCCATAGGTTCCAACTTTGCACCTATTAACGGCGTAATATTGTTGCCATGAACAATAGAAACTGATTCAAGTTTGTTTGTTAACAAATAATACAATTGACTTGCGCTAACATAATCGCCCGCGATATGAAGGGGGAGTTGATCAAGAAAGACTTCTGTATTGGACAGGCTTGTATTGTTGATAATAATATCAAGCTCAGATTGATTACCCGTTTGCGTCAGTTCACAGGCATTAATCGTCAGAGGGTGAACAATAACATCGCTTGCTGTTTGGAATCGGCAACTTACCCCTTGAACCTTTTTAGAATCTACCTTTGACTGTTTTTTTATGGTAACAGCGTTATTCAGTATGTTTCTTGGCTTAAATTCAATAATGGTTGTTGCCGGAATTTCTTTCAGGTAATCAGGAGCCACCAGACGCAATATTGATTGAGCAAATTCAGGGAAGTCCGTGTCCAGACGATCTTGAATACCTGCACTTAAGTATGCGGTGCCTTGTAATATGCGCTCTACATCTGGATCATTACTGCTGCCTGCTAGGTGAGGTGCAAGGGCAGGGTATTTTTTTGCAAACTCCCGTGCATTTTCCTTTAAGGCCTGTAATTCCGTTTGATAGCTTTCTGTTTTCATATTTAAACTGCCGATTTAATGCTAACACGTCCGTCTGCATTTATAATAATTGAAGCGAATATGTCTAATTCGTCATGGGTCATACTGACTAGGCGCCAACTAAATGAAGATAAACTTTTATGCTCTTCATCCAAAGTTACACTGATGTTCTTTAGTCGCGGCTCGTACTGTGTTATTTGCGTACTGATGTGAATTGTAAGTTCTTCAAGATCGGGAGCACCATGAGAGTTAAAATGGCCTTGTAAATCATTTAGGCCCATTTGTTCATCAATTAATATATTACCCTGTTGGCTATTCAATAAAGACTCTATGTCTAATAGAATTGATTCTTGAATACTTGATGAGTCACTTTTCGCAAGTTTACCTTGTTGCCAATTGGTAAGTCTTTTTAGTAAACGAACTTGACTCATTAAGGAGTAGCCCCAAAACTATCTTCATACTCAATACCATCAATGTCGTGACACCAAGTGATTGAGTCATAAATTAATGAAACTTTCTCCATGTGGCCTATACGTGAATTTGCTAGGTCAGAATCTGATTCAACATCAAAATCTATAGCCGTTACTTGTGCATTTGTAAGTGTCTGCTTAAAATATAGTTCTTCCATTCCCGCACCATCAGTACGATACCAATTAATGCTGACAGCCGTTAACAGTTCACCATCACATAGTGCCTGATATAACATAGGACTGGTTCTATCTACTTCTTTTAGAATAGTAATAGGTAGGTGAATCCTACGACCATTAGGTAAACCACGCTGGTCGGTGGGTAATTTCACACTATGATCCATTGCATGAACAACAATAAATCCTTCGCGTCCGTCCAAATCGCAATCACCTTCGATAGCGCCTTGATTTTCTGCATTAATACTCATGTATCCAGGTATTGCCATAATAATCTCCCTTTATTTATGCTTTTTCCAAACGGCCACGTTCGGTTAATGTAAAAGATTGACCCATGT
>MAAA01014055.1_pt1 | contig 28483 bp, 20 predicted proteins | sample 1115971 | NCBI WGS metagenome assembly MAAA01 (sample SAMN04961123, study PRJNA320927) | seawater metagenome | isolation source: sample BD02T6 sea water enriched with oil for 6 days | place: USA:Gulf of Mexico | collected 2013-07-27 | reverse complement strand
GTGTCGATGGCGCGTTGGGCAAAAGGTGTGCCTCCGCTTGCTACATCGGTATTTTCAGATAACACACCGGCCAGCACGTGATTACCATTAATCTGGATGGGGGTATCGGGCTTGTAAGACACTTCACCGGACAACGCCACACCGCCTGCGTTGGTGGCGAAACTTAAACCGTAAAACTGCAGGTCTTCGGGGAATTCAATAAAGTAGGCTGGATTGTTAACCGACAGGGCGCCGGCGCTTGGATGGCTGGAAGGTACAAAAGGTCCAGCGGTAGGGGAGGTGGCCGTAGTGCTGGTGCCAGCCACTGTTCCAGGCATAGTGGATCGGATACCGTTAATCATAGGAACACGAGAATGGATATTCATTACGTACACACCAAACTCAGTGTTGTTAAGTTGCTCGGCAAAATAGCGAGCTGATAGACCAAATTGATTGCCGTCTTTGGCTTCCGCATCAGCTTGGCGTTCTGCGGCATAACCGGCTGCTAGAGCCGAGGCATCGTCGATGGCGATGGTTACATAGTTGCAACCTGATGCTGCAAAGTCGGCACCAAATAAGGTACCGCAGCCGTCTATTTCGGTCTTGGCCCACTCATATTGATAGAAGGCTTCAACGCTTAAATTTTCGCTGGCACCTAAATTAAAATAGGCCATGCCCACAGGTAATATGCCTTCTTTCAGGGTGGCACCTGGGCGACGCAGAGCACTCACATCAAATGGGTTAGAAGAGTTCATGCCCCCTTGGATGAAGGTACTTTCCCCCCAACTTATAACCTGACGACCTAAGCGTACGTCCAGTGGCATTTCAGCCACATCAAATGATCCGTACACATAGGCATCCAGTAAGCTGATACCAGAAAACTTAGCGTTGTCTGAAAAGCCGCTATCGCTCAAGGGCTCATTGGCGGCGTAACTACTGCCAGAGTTACCGTGGGCTCGGTTGCCGTCGGCCAACTCGGCATCGCTCCAATATTTGAAGCGCGTGAAGGCGCCAAAGTTGTCCATGGTCATTTGAACATCGTGGGAGCCCTTTAGAATTTTCGAAAAAGTTTCGCCCTTATCAAAGTTAAGGTTGCCGTCATCCGTGGTGGCTGAGCCGCCGGTGCCTCCGTTGACGCTACCAAATAATGTCGTGTCGGCATCTTCGGTACGCCAGCTGGCGCCTAGGGATAATTGTGAGTTGACCTGCATCGATATGCCTTGATCAGGGCCAAAATAAAAGTCAGCACCATGGGAGGGCATTGCCCATAGGCCCCCAATAGCGATGGCTAACAGGCTGGTTTTAAAGGGATTTGCTTTCATCTATGGCTACTCTTATTATTTTTTTGGGGGTATCAAACACGCGCTAAAACGATACGCCAATTGCTGCAAAAGTATGAAAGCTTGTCATGCCAGCTTGTTGTCATTTCGCGCAAAAGGCTTAGTATCTAGGGAATAAAATAGTTTGGTAACATCATGACAGAGCAGTATTCGGCACTCAGTGGATTGATAATCCCGTTCTCTCGGGCCATGGAGGTGTGTCACATAGATAGCCTGCAGGCGCTGAAGGCATGTGGCATTGACATTCATTCTCTGCACGATCAAGAGGCTAGGATTTCATCGATAAAGTTCAATGAACTGCTGGATTATTGTAACCAGAAGTTGGACAAGCAAGACTTTTCAATTCAGGTGGCCAAGCAATTTCAGCCAAGCATGTTTCATGTTGTAGGGTATGCCATGATGTCGTCTAGCAGTTTAAAAGATGCTTTGACACGCATCGTTAAATTCAAGCAAGTGTTATCAAATACCAGTGAGCTCAGCCTGATCGAACATGATGGTGATTTAATTTTTAACATGACCCTATTCACCCACCTCGACAGCAATGAAAAAATACTCTCAAGGTGTGTGGTGGAAACCTGGCTAGCCACCATAGTACAGATTTCACGGGATTTACTGGATCAAACATTGGTCCTTAAAAAAGTGTTTTTGTGCTACCCAAGACCCGCTCACGATACCACGTATTTAAATGACTACTTTCAATGCCAAGTGGAATTTAATGCCACTACCAGTATGTTGGTATTTGATTCACAACAGGCCAGCATTCCACTATTAAGTGGTAATCCGCAGGTTAATCAGATACATGAAAAATTACTCACTGAGTTACTTAGTCGAGTCAATAAAAATGACCTTATTAACATGGTCACCACCATTGTTTGCGATAACTTGCCATTGGGTGCGCCCTCACAAACTGATGTTGCCAATCAGCTCAATATGAGCCTAAGAAACCTGCAGCGAAAACTGCATGACAAAGGCACTAACTATAAAGATATATTGGATAACATTCGAAAAAAAATGACCATGGGCTACATTAGCCAAAAGCACTTAAGCATCAGTGAAATTAGTTATCTGGTTGGTTTTTCAGATACCAGTAATTTTAATCGTGCTTTTAGGCGCTGGACCAATCAGGCTCCGGGAAAATATCGCATGGAAAAATTGGGGATAGATTAACGTTACGTTAAAAAGCATAGAGCGCACACCATATGGAACTTTTGCTATTTACCTTAAACGAACAATATTTAGATAAAGCATTATCTGGTTAAATCATGACAGAGAAATTTTTAATTCTTAGTGAACTGCTAATTCCTTTTATAAGGGTAATGGAAGCCCATGGCCTGGATTCTTCAGTGGCCTTACAAAAACTTGACGTAGATCTGAATATTCTAAAAGAGAAAAATAGCAGGATATCAGCGGATAAAATTACCCAAGTACTCGATTACTGTATTCACGAGATTGGCTCAAACGACGTTAGTATTAGGGTGGCCAATCAGTTCCATGCCGGCATGTTTGATGTTTTGGGTTATGCCATGATGTCATCTAACACCTTGCAGGATGCTCTGGGACGCATTGCACAATACAAACGGGTGGTCTCCAATACCAGTCAATTATCTGTGATCGAAAAAGATTCATCTTTGATTTTCGATATGGATGTATTTACCTATGAAGATAGCGGCCAACAAGTTCTATCAAGGGAGCTCACTGAAACATTTTTGGTTGTCATAGTTCAATTTTCTAGAAACTTAATCGGCCAGATATTAATGCCTAAAAAGGTGGTATTTTCTTATCCAAAACCCCATTACGATACACAGTATTTGACTGATTTTTTTCAGTGTGATTTGGAATATGATAATCCCACAAGTCAAATTGTATTTGACTTGAAGCAGGCGAATATTCAATTATTGGGCAGTAACCCGCTTATCACCCAAACTCATGAGAAATTGCTGGACGCGTTTTTAACGCGGATCAATAAGGAAGATCTTAGCCACGTGATCATCACCAAGATTTGTGAAGTATTGCCTCTTGGGGCTCCGTCACAAACGGATGTGGCCCGGCAGTTGAATATGAGCCTGCGTAACTTACAACGAAAACTGCATGATCAGGGCACTAATTTCAAAGAGATATTGGAGAATACTCGAAAAAAACTCACCCTGGATTACATCGAACAAAAAGACTTAAGCCTGAGTGAAATTAGTTATTTGGTTGGGTTCTCAAGTACCAGTAATTTTAATCGTGCATTTAAACGCTGGACCGGTAAAACGCCTGGAGAATATCGTAGTCAGCAATTAAACATCCACTAACCACTGTTCTCATTCCCCTAAGTCAGCCAGCTAATGTTAAGCCATTTGTTAATCCCCCATTGTCCATAAATAGCGTAAAGACAACCATTTGGCGCGTTTACACCCTCCCAAATGGCGCTATTTATTCAATACTGCTAGCAGGCTATCCCACTGCAACATAACCATGTTAAGCCCATTTATGGTGAGTACATGTATCAACGGTGCGGCCTTCATAGGGTTGTTGATAACCTAATATATGAAAGGTTTCGCCGTTAATAGTCGTCTGTTACAAATTATAAGAGAGAAAAGTTATGAATGAATTAATTGCCAGCGGTATTAATAATCTGGGTGACTTCATTGAAGATGCACTAAGCAAGTACGCAGATAATCCAGCTTTTAGCTGCTTAGGACAAACCCTGAGTTTTTTCGAATTAGACAGTCGATCACGGGCTCTGGCTTGCTGGTTACAGCAGGAATCCGGTCTTAAGGCAGGCGATCGTATTGTCATTCAACTGCCCAATATTACGCAATACCCCATTGCGGCTTATGCTGCTTTGCGGGCAGGGCTGGTGCTGGTGAATACCAACCCTTTGTATACCCCTAAAGAAATGCGTCACCAATTTAAAGATTCAGGCGCCAAAGCCATTATCACTTTGCAAGATTTGCTGCCAAAACTGGAAAAAGTAAAGGCTGACACCGATATTGAAACCGTTATTTTTTGCAACCCAGGAGACCTTATAAGCCATGACAAGCAAGAGCTGGCGGGCTGTGTAAACTTTAATCTAGCCATGGCCAAGGGTGTAAATCTAACCCTTAATAAGCGAGCTAATATTCATTTAGATGATACCTGTGTGTTGCAATATACCGGCGGAACTACAGGGGTATCCAAGGGTGCAGAGTTAAGCCATAGAAATATTTTAAGCAATGCGGCACAAACACTGAACGGGCTAGGAGACACCTGCAGTGAAGGAAAGGAAATTTTTGTTTGCCCATTGCCGCTTTATCATATTTACGCCTTTACAGTGAACATGATGGTATTTTTTAGTCGCGGAAATCTTAACGTATTAATTCCCAACCCAAGAGATATGGATGCTTTTATAGGGGCCATTAAACCGTTTAAATTTACCGGGTTTTCCGGCATCAATACTTTGTTTGTGGGTTTGTGTGCCACTGACAATTTTAAACAGCTTGATTTTTCAGCCCTTAAACTCACTATTTCAGGTGGCTCTGCGCTCACCAGTGATGCGGTGAGAGCATGGGATGAGACCACAGGTTGTTCTATCTCTGAAGGTTATGGTTTGTCTGAGACAGCACCTGTGTTGTGTCTTAATGAACCAGGTAATGAACAAGTGGGTACCGTGGGGACTGCCGTGTTGGCAACAGATATTCAAATTTGGGATGCTAAAGACCAGCGCGTGGCTCAAGGTGAAGAGGGACAAATAGTGGCCAAAGGCCCGCAAGTGATGAAGGGTTATTGGAACATGCCGCAGGAAACCCAAAAAGTCATGAGTAATGGTTTTTTTAAAACCGGTGACATTGGCAAAATACTGCACACCGGTGCCATCAAAATAGTAGATCGTTTAAAGGATATGATTATCGTTTCTGGTTTTAACGTCTATCCTAATGAGGTGGAGGAAGTGCTCACTCGTCACCCAGACATAACCGAGGCGGCAGTAGTGGGTCAGCCGGATGATAGAAGCGGCGAAAGTGTTTGCGCGTATATTGCGGTGAATAAACCATTGTCCACCGAGGATATCATTGTCCACTGTAGGGAAGAGTTAACAGCTTATAAGGTCCCTAAAGAAATATTCATTTTGGATGAACTACCTAAGTCCACGGTAGGTAAAATTTTACGTCGTGAGTTGCGTAAGTAAATTTATCGATAATTAAAATAAGAAGATTAATATGAGCAATACCTTTGATTATATTGTAGTGGGTGCCGGTTCGGCGGGTTGTGTACTGGCAGCACGCTTAACCGAAGATCCCAGTATTAGCGTGTGTTTGCTGGAAGCCGGTGGTCCAGATAAAAGTGTATTAATTCATGCCCCTATTGGTGTGGCAGCCATGTTGCCCACTAAGCTAAATAACTATGCATTTGAAACCATTCCACAAAAAGGTCTTAACGGTCGCAAGGGCTATCAACCTCGTGGTAAAACGTTAGGCGGAAGTTCATCCACCAATGCCATGCTGTATGTGCGGGGTAATAAGTGGGACTACGATCATTGGAGCGAGCTGGGTAATAAGGGCTGGAGTCATGACGAAGTATTGCCCTTTTTTATAAAATCAGAAGGCAATGAATATTTTAAAGATGATCTACACGGCACGGATGGCCCGCTAGGGGTGAGTAACCCAAGTTCCGCCAGCGATGTTAACGAGATGTTTATTCAATCCTGTGCTCAGCACGGAATTGAACGAAACGATGACTACAATGGTGCGCAACAACAAGGTGCCTTCATGTATCAGCGCACTATCAAAGATGGTGAGCGTTGTAGCGCGGCCAAGGCCTACTTGACGCCCAATATGGATCGGCCCAACCTTACGGTTATCACTCATGCGGTTACCGAAAAAGTCATCTTTGACGGGAAAACGGCAGTGGGTGTTCGTTACAAAAAGGACAAAAAATCGGTGACCATAAGCTGCAAGCGAGAGGTAATACTGAGCGGTGGTGCTTTTGGCTCGCCGCAAGTATTGATGTTGTCAGGGGTGGGGCCATCTAAACACCTGAAAGAAAAAGGCATTAATCAAGTGCATGACTTACCGGGGGTGGGGCAAAACCTGCAGGATCATATCGATTATGTGCAAACGTTTAGAGTCTCCAGTAAAGAAGACACTTTTGGTATTTCGCTGCGCGGCGGCATTGAAATGAGCAAAGCCATGTTTGAATGGAAAAACAAACGCAGTGGTAAGATCACTACCTCCTTGGCAGAGTCCGGTGCTTTTTTTACGTCGCACGACGATGTACAAGTACCCGATGTGCAACTGGTATTTGTGCCAGGCATTGTAGATGACCATGCTCGTAAGTTGAACTTGGGCCATGGTTACAGTTGTCACATTACCCTTTTGCGCCCAGACAGTGTTGGCGAAGTAAAATTAAACAGCACAAACCCAGAGGACTCGTTAGCCATAGATCCCAACTTTTTTGACAATAAAAAAGACATGGAAGTAATACTGCGCGGTGCTAAAAAAATGCAGAGTATACTTCAAGGAAAACCTCTGGAGCATATCCGTAAAAAGATGCTTTATCAGGTAGATTCGGGAAACGATGCGCAACTAGAGAAAGACATTCGTAATCGGGCCGATACCCAGTATCACCCAGTGGGCACCTGTAAAATGGGTACCGTGGATGATGTTATGGCGGTGGTGGATAACGAACTTAAAGTATATGGCTTACATGGTTTAAGAGTGGTAGATGCAGCGATTATGCCTAAACTGGTGAGTGGTAATACCAATGCCCCCACCATTATGATTGCCGAAAAGGCGGCCCATATGATTTTACAGTCACACTAGTTATTTATTCGTCCCCTTTATTCTATGCTCATCCTTTTTTGATGTGAAATTAGAAGTGATCGGGACTCGCTTAAATTTATCGACAAATACTTTTTAGATTAGCCCTTGCTAATTCAGCCGTTTAATTTTTGATTTTAATGGCCACTCCCTGTTAACGTTTCATCACCACCATTCATAATCGTATTTTGACACAGTAATGGCACGTTTAGATAAAAGCTTTCCTAGCCGCTCATGTATGGTATTAGTTAAAAATAAGACCATTATCGGCAGTTAAGTTATGAAAACAATTATTTTATTTGTGGTGTTAAATCTATGTGCGATCTCTTCATGGGCATTGGCACCCATGGAGCAACATATAATGTCAGCTTCGCAAGGTATGTCTGCATTTTATATGCATATGCTGTCCGATGGTGATAGGAGATATCTTAAGCAATTTAACCGATATCAGCATTCGGCCGATGTATCGTTGGCCAAAATGAAAAAAAGTGAAAAGGGTGAACTCTTTGATACTTGGAGCGCATTAAAAAGTGATCTAAAATTTAGGTATACTCAGGGAGAGGCTGTATATTTTTCGGGCGCCATTCGCATAGCCTACCGAGATTACCTCACCAGTTTGTATTTACAATTTAATGATAACCCTAATACCCAAAAACGTTCTGTTATAAGCGCCATTAACCGTATAAAAATATTGTCAACGTTGTTGGCTGCTCGCGCACTTGATTTAGTGAGTTCCGATTACGGCGCCACAGATATGTCCAGCCACCATATGAAATTTAACTCCACTGAAGTAGCTGAAGTTATTGAAGAGGATATTCAGTTCTTGATAGTAAGTAAGGCATCCGCCATAGAGCCTAGTATCTTGCGAAAAATTGATAACAAATTTAATTTTATAAAAAATAATTTAATAGATACAAACACTCAAACGGCTTACTTTATGATTTATAGAAATATGTTGTCCATGAGTAAGATTTTAAATCAATATTAATTGCGTTACTTGATGTAATTGAGTGTTGTCGGTCATATCTAAAGTGTCGTTTATGGGGAGTACACTTTGTATGTAGACCTTGGTTTGGAGGGGGTTTTATCGATCACTTTGAAAATACCTAGGTAATTGCCACCGTCACATTAAAGCCCAGTTTCATACTTAGATAAATTACCCCAACCAGTACAAACAGCTTTTAGAGTTTAGTGAAATATTTGATGCAATCTCACCGCTATCTCGCTGCTGGTATTGCCAGTGGGGGTATTCACGCCAGAAAAATTCACTCCATAGGTCACCTTGTGTGATGCTGTAAATTGGTCATTTATTTTTCGTAATCTAAATACAAAAAACACTGAACCCTAGAGTTAGGGTTCAGCCAAATCACACACTAGTCCTATTTTTTATTTATCGTCCCATTCTGCGTAATGCTGCCGAGGTGAACTCGCGTCGAGAGGCCTTACCACCCCACACCATGAACTTGGGTTCTTCATTACTTAAACCGGTTACTAGGTAGCGACCTGAGTTAATATCGTGAATGGTTTCGGCCGCCATCCAAGGAGTATTCACATCATAAAATTGAATACCGTGTCCCTCTGATAATTTCCAAAGTTCGCCACGAGAATCGTATTGGTCAATTACCGCAGCTGCCCAAGTATCTTCATCTATAAAAAACGTACGCTTGGCATAGACGTGACGTGCCCCTTCTTTAAGGGTGGCTTCCACTTGCCATACGCGGTGCAGCTCGTACCTTAAGTAATCGGGGTTAAGGTGCCCAGCTTGAACCATAGAGGCATACTTAGTATTGGTGTCTAGCAGCTTATAAGCATTGTAAGGAATATATACTTCTTTTTTACCTACTAGCTTCCAGTTGTAACGATCAGGAGAACCATTGTACATATCATAGTTATCAGTAGTTCGCAGCCCATCGGTACCTGCACCCGGTCCATCGTAGGCCACGTTAGGAGCACGACGCACACGGCGTTGACCAGAATTATAAACCCATGCACGGCGCGCTTCTTTTACCTGATCGATGGTTTCATGAATCAGCAAAGAGGTGCCGGTTAAACGAGCCGGTGCGGTAATTTTTTGCAGGTAGTAAAACAATACATTGTCATCTTTCTTTTCATCACGACCACCGGTTAGGTATTCGGGCCAAACCAATTGATCGGATATTTTAACGGTCACGAATGAACCATCACTTTGCACTGGCATTACGCTGCCAATACGCTCACCTGAGCCACCACGGTAGCGAGTAATGTGGTTCCAAATAACTTCCACTCCGCTCTTTGGAATAGGAAATGGAATGGCTACTTTAAAGTTTTCCAAGCCATCGCCGCCCTGAACCAAGTTGGCTGAAGTGGCATTTTTTTTAATCACCGGATAAAGGTTACTGGGATACGCGCCGCTGCGGCGTGTCTGGTAGACAGGCATTTTGTAATCACTGTGTTTTTTAAACATGGCGATTTGGCCGACGCTAAGGTTGTCTTTGTATTGTTCAAGGTTTTGATTGGTAATTTCAAACAGGGGAAGGTCGTCTTTGTAAATATTGTCAGGGCGACCGCTGTCTTTACTCGGTTGAGTATTATCGGCAGTTAAGCCACCGGTCCAGGCTGGAATAGTGCCAGCCGTATTGCCAGCTTTGATAGCCCCCATTGGGGTTAACGTTTTACCCAATTGTGCCGCTTCGGTGACAGACACTTTTGCGTATACCGGATTAGCCAGTAACGAAGCCGCCAATAGGCCGGCTGTGGTGAATGATGTTTTCATAATATTTTTCAATACTCTTTTCATTATACAGTCCTAATAATTATTTGAGTTGGATTGGGTTGGGCTAGTAACTGAAACCAACACTTAGAGAAACAAAATCCTTATCGGAACTTGAATTGTAATCACCACCGTCAAACATCTTGTAAGCCAGACTAGTCGAATAGGTGTGCTTATAGGTGGCTTCTACGGCTACCGCCAGTGACTGGCGTCCTTCGGAAAATTGCTGCGCTGGGGTGGGAGAGTAACCCTCAACGTCGTGACTGAAGGTCATAGTGGGCTTAAGATTTACGCCGGCATATACGTCTGAATAATCAAGCGCCATCAATGCACGGTAACCCCATGCGGTGTCCGTTACATAACCGCCTTCGCTGGACACTCCTAAGTCAAATACCGGGTCGCGGCCATATACAAAATCAGAGTCTTCAGCGCCATCGACTAAAGTCATGCCCACTTCGGCAATAACGGTCATGCGAGAAGCGCCCAGTACCTGCTCAATAAATTGCAACGCGGTCACCTGAATTTGGGTCACATCCAGCAGGTCGTAACCTTTTACCATGCCACCTGCGTCTGCAGCGATTACCCGTTGAGAAAAAGGGAGCGCAATGCCAGAGGCAACAGCGGGTGCTTCTGTTAATACACCAAATAATACGTGGTTAGCATTGATCTGGATGGGGGTGTCCGGCTTGTATGAAATTTCCCCCGACAGGGCGGTGCCGCCTGCGTTGGTGGCGAAACTTAAACCGTAGAACTTCAGGTCTTCCGGAAATTCAATGAGGTAGTCTGGGTTATTTACTTCAAGTCCGGTGGCAGCAACGGAAGGCACAAAAGCCCCACCCACGGGTGAGGTGGCAATCGCACTAGTACCTGCCACAGTGCCTGGCATAGTGTTACGTACCCCGTTCACCATGGGCACGCGCGAGTGGATGTTCATGAAGTACACACCAAACTCGGTATCGTTTAAGGCTTCCGCGAAATAACGCGCCGATAGGCCAAATTGACCGCCGTCTTTGGCTTCTATGTCTCCTTGACGCTCGGCGGCATAACCGTTTGTCAGGGCGCCTGCATCATCGTAACCGCCCAGGCCACCCACGGTCACATAATTACAACCGGAGGCTGCAAAGTCGGCAGCAAACAAAGTTCCACAACCGTCAACTTCGGTCTTGGCCCATTCGTATTGATAAAAAGCTTCAACGCTCAAGTTTTCACTGGCGCCCAGATTAAAATAAGCCATGCCCACTGGCAGTATGCCTTCTTTTAAAGTGGCACCAGGGCGACGCAGGGCACTTACATCAAACGGGTTAGACGAATTCATGCCGCCCTGAATAAAGGTGCTCTCCCCCCAACTTATAACTTGGCGACCTAAGCGCACATCTAAAGGCATGTCGGCTACATCAACCGAGCCATAAACATAGGCGTCTAATAGACTGATACCTGAAAATTTTGCATTGTCTGAAAAACCACTATCATCTAAAGGTTCATTGGTGGCATAACCACTGCCCGAGTTGCCGTGGGCGCGATCGCCATTAGCCAACTCTTCATCGCTCCAGTATTTAAAACGAGTAAAGGCACCTAGGTTGCCTGCTGTGATTTGTACGTCGTGGGAGCCCTTTAATATTTGTGAAAACGTGTCTCCTTGGTCAAAGTTTAGGTTGCCGTCATCCGTGGTGGATGAAGCACCGCTACCTCCATTGTCGGCCGATATATTTGCAGCGTCGGCATCTTCCGTGCGCCAGCTTGCTCCTAACGACAACTGAGAGTTAACCTGTATGGCAATACCCTGATTGCTGCCTAAATAAAAATCCGCTGCGTGAGAAGGTAGCGCCAATATGCCCCCAACTGCACCGGCTAACATATTGATTTTAAAGAATTTTAATTTCATATTGCTCTACTCTTTTTTATTTTAGGAAGATCTTGTGTGAAGATTAAGATACCCATTTAGACTTAGAAAATGGTGTTAGCTATGCCAAACTATTGTCTTTTCGCGCAGATGCTTTGGGGGATAAAGATAAAACTCAGTTGTCTTTTCACCCAAAAGGATTAGTATGAATAAAAAAATAATGCGGTACTTTCATGACTGAGCAATTCTCAACACTTAGCGGATGGATGATCCCTTTTACTAAGGCAATGGATGCTTGTCAGATAGATACTACAAAAGCCTTGCAGGTTGCGGGTTTTGAATCTCAGTTTGTCTCAGATCAAGAATCCAGAATTGCGGTGGGCAAGTTCGATAAACTATTGGATTATTGTAATCAACAAAATGGACGACAGAATTTTTCTATTCTTGTGGCCAAGCAGTTTCACCCAGGTGTGTTCCATGCTTTAAGCTATGCCATGATGACATCCGGTACCTTAAAAGATGCCTTGGTGCGACTGGCGAAATTCAAACGTGTGGTCTCTAATACGTGTCTGTTAAAAATGGTAGAAGACGATGCTGACCTAATCTTCGATCTGAACGTGTTTGATTATCACGATACCAATCGTAAAGTCCTTTCTCGTGATGTTACCGAAACCTTTTTGGCAACTATGGTGCAATTTTCACGGGAGGTGTTGGGTTCAGATTTAATCCTTAAAAAAGTAAAATTTTGTTTCCCTAAGCCTAATCACAGTGTTCAATATTTAACGGATTTTTTTCAATGTGAAGTGGAATACAACGCACAAACCAGTGTACTGGTATTTGACTCCTATCAGGCGAGTCGGCCTTTACTGGGCAGTAATCCCGAAATTTCTCAGGCTCATGACAAGCTGCTAAATGATTTAATTGGACGGGTTAATAAAGATGACCTGACGCATGCGGTTGTGAATAAAATTTATCAGTCACTGTCCATGGGGGCCCCCTCGCAAAGTGATATTGCCAATGACTTAAATTTAAGTTTGCGAAATTTTCAGAGAAAGCTTAATGCCCAAGGCACGAGCTATAAGAATATCCTGGAAACTACCCGCAAGAAAATCACGCTTGATTACCTTGATCAAAAACATTTAAGCCTCAGTGAGATTAGTTACCTAGTAGGGTTCTCTAATACCAGTAACTTTAATCGTGCCTTTAGACGTTGGACCAATACATCACCTGGTGAATACCGCGCCAACCTTTAATTTTTTCTTTACTATCTGACCCCACTTTAAATGCTTATTAGTTAAGCCCTTTTCTGGCTTGGCGCTCTTCTGTGTAATTCATCCGCCTTTAAAGACAATAAATTGGCGCGTATAAATCATTAATCCTATTCAAATAATCTATCCTGCTATATAGGGTTTTACCTTTAACTAATTTTTTGATTAGGTGACGGCTTAGGCTGGCGCCTGCAAGTGACGTTAAATTGTATTAAACATTATAAGAATCGATAACATTTTCAGGGTGCCATCATGAGTCTAACTAATGCCATCGCGAACGCGAACGCCTTTGTAAAAAATAAACCTTCAAGCGGTCATGAAATCACCTCCATAGCACAGCTGCAAGATACATTGGACTCGCAAAAAAAAGCATTTAGGGTGGATAACTTCCCCAATTTAGCGCAGCGTATTTCCGACCTTAAGGCCTTAAAGAATATTCTTCTGAAAAATCAGCAGGCATTTATTGAGACTATGAGTGATGACTTTAGTCACCGTTGCCCAGACGACAGCCGCATAGGGGATTTGTTAACCACTGTGATGGGTATCAATTACTCCATCAAGCGCCTTAAATCCTGGATGAAGCCCACGAAAAAACACATAGGCATTTTATTTCAACCCGCCAAGGGCTGGGTTTCGTATCAGCCCCTAGGAGTGATAGGCATTATTGCACCGTGGAATTATCCGTTGTTTTTATCTTTGGGGCCGCTAACCGCAGCCTTGGCCGCCGGCAATAGGGCCATGCTTAAAATGTCGGAGTACACCCCCAAGACCAATGCACTGTTGGCAACCTTACTGGCCGATCAATTCTCAAAAAACAAAATTGCTGTGGTGACTGGAGAAGTAGACGTAGCCAGCGCTTTTTCATCCTTACAATTTGATCACCTGTTTTTTACCGGTTCTACCCAGGTAGGCAAGCTGGTGATGCAAGCGGCGGCGCAAAATTTGGTGCCGGTGACCTTGGAGCTTGGCGGTAAGTCGCCGGCCATCATTGCCAATGATATTGATATGAAAACTGCAGTGACTCGCCTAATTTTGGGTAAGACCCTTAACTCGGGCCAAACCTGTGTGGCACCGGATTATGTATTTTGTCCCGAGGATAAGGTGCCGGAATTTTGTGCCGAACTGCAAAGACGTTACCTATCCATGTACCCCAGCATAACAAATAATCCTGATTGTACGGGCATCATCAATCAACAGCAGTATGCAAGAATAAATGGATTGTTGCAGGACGCCAAAGAGAGGGGCGCACTTGTGTTGCCCATGTCCAACGACAAAGGCAACAGCGATAAACGTCAAATGCCGTTAACTTTGGTGAGTAACTGCAGCGAAGATATGCTGCTGTTACAACAGGAAATATTTGGTCCTATCTTGCCGGTGATTCCCTATAAGGACATGAGCGAAGTGGTGCAGTACATCAACGACCGCCCCCGTCCCTTGGCCTTATACCTTTATAGTTTCAATAAAAAGCTACAGCAATCTATTTTAAAGCAAACCCATGCGGGGGGCGTTTGTCTTAATGATGCTGCGTTTCATGTGGTGAACGATGATTTGCCCTTTGGTGGCGTGGGCGCTTCTGGCATGGGCAGTTATCATGGTGAAGAAGGCTTTAAGACATTCTCCCATGCCAAGTCAGTATTCAGTCGCGGTCGCATCAGCTTCGCCTCATTGTTGTTCCCGCCCTTTGGTACCGCCATGCATAAACTGGTGTACAAATTTTTCATTCGTTAATTAGCCTGTTGGCGTAAAAAAAATTATAAAAAAGGATTCAAAATGAGTGAACTAGTTGAAAGTGGCATTAATAACCTGGGTGATTTCATCGAAGACAGCCTAGCCATGTATGCCGACAAACCGGCCTTTAGTTGCCAGGGGAAAACCCTAAGCTATCGCGATATTGAAATTAAGTCTCGTGCGCTTGCGTGTTGGCTACAGCAAAAATCCGGATTACAGGCCGGTGATCGAATTGTGATTCAATTGCCTAATATTATTCAATATCCCATCGCGGCCTATGCTGCCCTGCGGGCGGGGCTGGTGGTGGTGAACACTAATCCCCTGTATACCCCAAAGGAAATGTTGCATCAGTTTAAAGACTCGGGTGCCAAGGCCATCATTACCTTGCAAGATCTATTACCAAAACTGAACGAAGTCGTGGAATCAACCCGTATTGAAAAAGTGATTCTGTGCTGGCAGGATGATTTATCTCCGCCGAAAAAGGCCTATGTAGAGGGAACAGGTAAACTCATTAGCCTAACTCAAACTTTACAAGTAGGTGCAAGTTTAACATTAAGGTCAAGAGATAATATCAAGTTGGATGATACCAGTGTGTTGCAATACACCGGTGGTACTACTGGCGTCTCCAAGGGGGCTGAATTAACTCACAGAAACCTTATTAGTAATGCGCAGCAAACCATGGATATATTTTCTGGTAACTTAACCGACAGTGAAATATTTGTGTGCCCATTACCCCTTTATCACATCTATGCTTTCGCGGTGAACATGGTGAGCCTGTTTAGTCGAGGTGTTCAAAATGTACTGATCCCCAACCCAAGAGACATGACGGCTTTCATTAACGACATTAAACCGTTCAAATTTACTGGATTCTCCGGCATTAATACTTTATTTGTGGGATTGTGCATGTCGCCAGAATTTAAGGCGCTGGATTTCTCAAAATTTAAATATACGCTTTCGGGTGGTTCAACACTCACCACAGATGCGGTAACGGCATGGAAAAAGGTAACCGGTTGTTCAATATCAGAAGGTTATGGCCTGTCGGAAACGGCTTCGGTGGTGTGTTTAAATGAACCGGGTAAAGAACTTGTAGGAACTGTGGGCAAGCCGGTATTGCAAACCGATATTCAAATATGGGATGACCAGGATCAGACGGTGCCCCATGGGGATGAGGGACAGATTGTACTGAAGGGCCCGCAGGTAATGAAGGGCTACTGGAACATGCCAAGGGAGACTAAGCAGGCCATCATTAATGGTTATTTTAAAACCGGTGATGTGGGCAAGATTCTGGATGATGGTTTCATTAAAATTGTGGATAGACTCAAGGATATGATCATTGTTTCCGGCTTTAACGTTTACCCCAATGAGGTGGAAGAGGTACTGACCCGACACCCAGTTATTCTTGAAGCCGCGGTGGTGGGGCAAGATGATGATAAAACCGGTGAGAGTGTGTGTGCTTACATTACGGTCAATGGTGAACTTGCTAGTGAGGATGTGATTAGACATTGCCGTGAAGAGCTGACGAACTATAAGGTGCCTAAGCAGATAATATTTATGGATGAACTGCCAAAATCGACTGTAGGTAAAATACTGCGCAGAGAATTACGCCAGTAATTCTTCATTAATGCGACTCCCAGGCTTGTGGGGCATGGGAGAAGCCTGCTTACCTTTTAAAAAGTACAGCTACGTTACTTCTTAATTTACGCTTTAACAATCTCTGCTTAGTTAACCCTCCTACGTGTGTTTTCCCAATCGTCGAATAGTTAATGGAATGATAAGTTAATCGCTTATTTTAGATGCGTGATTCATTACCTTCTTACAGGTGGCAGGTATACCTAAAATGTAGCAATGGCCATTAAGCGATCCTCTTATGTTGGCCACCTAGATTATTCTACCCCATAAAAAAACCCGCTAGTGCATTGATAAAGTGCTCTAGCGGGTAAGACGTCATTAAGCTTATCGGCATGCCTAATGAATGTTGTTTCAGGTTAAGGCTTTAACTGCTGCTCTTAACAAACTGGCGAACAAGCTGGTATTCACCGTCAATACCTGAATATTGTTCTAACAGGTTAGTGTGACCGTTATGTGCTGTTACAAAGGCCTGTGCAAAACTCGTTAGTTCTGTATGCCCAACCTGAGTAGACGCTTTAAAGTTTTTAGCCAATACGTTGTAAACATATTGTTCTTGTACATTTAGACCCGACAGAGTCTTTTTGACGTCGCTGATCCCAGTTGTACCGGTAATCTTTGCGGAAGCCGACATACCCACACTCATGCCCACACCAATAACGGCGGTGGCGGTGGCGGTGGATTTAATCAGGCTGCGTCGGCTTATTTTATTATTTATCATAGTTGTCACTCCTATTATTTAGTTCCAAGGGCTTACGGTTAGGGTAGAAGGCATTCTAATTTCACAAGACCAGCGACGAGATTCATTGGTTTGTCGAATATCTTCATCCAGTGCCTTCATGTCATTTTGGAACTTGGATAAGTGCTGGTATATGCGCTGGTCGTGCATAAACTGGCCTTGTGGGTACTTACCCAAAGAGCGATGCCAGTCACGGGGTAAATCCACAAAAATACGAGAGAAGACAAATAAACCCAGGCCAACATTGATGGGAGGCATAGCGTTGAACCAATCTTTTTCACTACGTGCATCCAACCAGCCACGTGGACGAGGCAGATTCTTGTCGTAATATCCAAGGGCACCCAGTTTCATGAAAGAAGGGAAACGGTCTAGTGCGTGATTTACTGACATCCAGTAAATAATACGAGTAACCGTATCCACCATTTCTTCGATGCTATAAGCGCTTTCAGGGAAACCGTTTACTTTACCTTCGTTGGCCACTTCCCAGAAGAAGTTTTGCAACTCACTGTCTTCAATTACATCTGTGTCGCTGGAGTAATATAAAGATAGGTAATTGCTCACCCATTCTTTAATGATGGAAAATGAACGGTTGTCATCATGGAAGGGATAGTCTCCTAGTGCGTCAAACTCAGGGTGTGAACTGCGATCCACTGGCGTGCTGTCTTTTATAAAATGGAATCGGTTGGCGCGCTTTAAGGTGCCACTTACAAAAGACTCACTGCTAAAACCACTCAAGCGTTCAATGGCGCCAGTGAGCAGTCCATTCATTGGATCACCAAATTCTTTGCCATGATATTCATCGGCGGAGGGAGAGTCTAATGTACCAGTCCCAACTTCGTTAAAGATACCAATGAAGTTATTGTCTATCAGCGACATGAAGTGGGTTTCTAGCAAGGCCGTTAACGGGTGATGATCCGAAATGGTACGGTAAAATGCCACTGGAATAGGCCCAAGATAAACATGTCCGCCCAGGTGATCCAATACCGCTGACATGGAAGTCATGGAGCTGAAAACGTTCTTGGCCATCTGCCAGGACCAGTAGTCATCCTTAGGGGTAAGGATTTGAGACGCCGGGTTACTCTTGTCCCCTAGACCAATTTCTTGATAAATCATTTGCAAGGAATTAGCCGCTGGGTTTTGAGTGGGTTGAATCGCGATAATTTTTAAGCTATCACCACCTTTGGGCACTGCAAATAACGCCATGGCCGCGTGCAGTTTTGCGCCGTAACCATCATCGGTAGAGGGTGCCGTACATTCTTCGTTGTATCCTGCATAATCTGTAATGAATACTCGGCCTTCACTCATGGCTTGATCAAGGTCGTCATCGCCAAAACCATCTTGCTTACGGAACATTGCATTGGTCACGGGGAATTTTTCAAGGTGCTCGGTATAAGGAGAGAACTGATCAAAATCTGGGGATACTGGTGCTACCTGCAACCAACCCATTACATCATCATCGCGGAACTCCTCATCGTAAGCCGGGTGTGGGAAACGGTCATTATCGGGGAAAAAATTAAGTTCTTCGAGATTCTTGGCATGCCTATCTGGAATGAACGCAAGAATCGGATCAATAATTTCCAGCTTGAAGGAAAGGTCGGCTAAGGGTTTTCCTAGGTTATCACCAATGTTTTTATAGATGATTTTAAATAACTGGTTGGCCGCGTTAAAAAAACCGCCGGACAGCAGCAATGCAGTCCAATGTTTTTGCACGTAGCTTACCACGGGCTCAGCTAGGTCGATGGCGTCTTCACCTGGGTCGGCATCGTCCACCCCAAAATCATCTTCTTGTGCCATGGCCATACGCTCTTCTTCTGTGCCGCGTAAGTTCCAGTTAACGTTGCCAATGACATCTTCTGAATACATGTTGCCATGCACAATGGCGCCAGGCAGAACCGTGTCGTTGTAGTAGTTATCGATTTGGGCTTGGGCAAGTTCGCTGTTACGTTCAGCCAGTACCTCTGCCGAGCAATTTTGTGGCAGGCTGGCTACTGGTAACATGGGCTTTTCGCCAGTGAAAGATCCCACACTGGGCACAAGAATGTCGCGCTTCGTCCCGGTACTCTCACTTTCATTGGCCGCCGCCAATTCCTCAAAAGTCTCGCTCATAGGTTATACCTCATTTTTTATATTTGATTGGGTTTTCCTGGAAACACACTGCATACGACTTAATCCCTGGTCGCTTGTTTAATGGTGTACCAGCAAATAATAAGTGAATGAGCGAGATTGTGTTGTGTCTTTGCGCCATTCCATTGTCCCTTTTTAATATGAATAATTTTCATGGTTTGGTATCAATTTTATTTATAACTCTTTGTTATATTTAGATGGTGTTTAGGAATTTTAGTATGGAGTGATACTGGCCTGTTTTATTACCGCCTAGCTGTTATTGCGAGGCATTAATGGCAATGCTTACCTTTTATAAGTAGTGGGTTGTCCAGTTTATTTAGAGACAAATTTTATTAATTGAGAGTGCCTCGTTGAAAATAATTTATTGACGGATTATCCGTAAATATGATTATCTGATCACCTTCAACACAGAACAAAAGTGAAGTTTTACAAAAAACTCGGCTCTTAGTGTTCTGAGTTTAATAAAAATACTATAAAAATTTTGGAGATAATCATGTTTGGTGGAATCAGTGTTTGGCAGTTATTAATTCTGTTGGTGGTGGTAATTTTAATTTTTGGAACTAAAAAATTACGCACTTTGGGTGGGGATTTAGGCGGAGCAGTTAAAGGTTTTAAGTCAGCCATGAACGATGGTGGTGCCGCTTTAGATATGATTCCGGAGAGTGCACTAACGGAAAGTGAAACAGATAAACTTGAAACAAAAATCCAGGATGCAACGTTTTCAAAAAGCTCTGAAAAAAAGCAACATCCTCAGAGTTAGTGGTATTGATAGAGGCCTGTTTAATTTACTTGATACTTACTGCATGTAATTATCCGCCTGTATAAAAAATAGGAATAATATGTTCGATATAGGGTTTTCGGAGCTAATGCTGGTGGGCGTAATGGGCTTGATTATTTTGGGACCAGATCGTTTACCTAAGGCGGCTCGGACATTGGGGTTAATGGTGGGGCGGGTAAGAAATACAATTAATGGATTTCAGTTACAAATAGAGCAGGAGGTGAATAATCAAGATATTTTAGCCAAATTAAAAGAATCTAAGTCGGCCTTGTTAAATGAAGACGAACTTACCGGGTTAAGAGATTCTACCTCTGCGTATAACAAGACTGATAAAAGTATAAAAAACGCTAATGAAGAGCATTCACGCGAGTCAACGTGCCTTCCCCCAAAAGCGGTTGATGTGGACACTGCGACTTCTAGGGCATGTGCCAGTACGTTATAAAAAGAGAGTAGTATGAGTGATAATACACAGTCACCACCAGAGTTAACTCAACCTTTAGTTTATCACCTAATTGAATTAAGAAACCGTTTATTAAAGGCCATGATATTCATAGTGGTGGTGTTTTTATGTCTTTACAGTTTCTCTAATGAATTGTATTTGATGATATCCAAGCCATTGGAGACCCTGTTACCCCAAGGTAGCTCGATGATAGCTACCGGAGTGGCGTCACCTTTTTTGGTGCCATTTAAGTTAACCTTAGTGAGTGCTATTTTTATTACCATACCTTTTTTATTACATCAGGTATGGGGGTTCATGGCCCCAGCCTTGTATAAGCGGGAAAAGCGACTTGCCATTCCCTTATTGGTAAGCAGTGTTGTGTTATTTTATTTAGGCTTGGCATTTGCTTATTTTGTGGTTCTTCCGCTGGTATTTGGCTTTTTTACCGCCATTGGCCCTGAAGGCGTGAATTTTTTACCCGATATCAATAATATTTTAAATTTTATTTTGAAGTTGTTTTTTGCTTTTGGTATCGCCTTCGAAATTCCCATCGCCACTATCTTGATGATCATGGCGGGCATCACCACGGTTGAAAGCCTGTCTGGTAAACGCCCCTACATTTTTGTGGGCTGTTTTGTGGTCGGCATGTTTGTGACGCCACCGGATGTCATTAGCCAGTCCATACTGGCGGTACCTATGTATTTACTATTTGAAATAGGTATCTTTTTTGGCCGATTAGTGGAAAAGCCTGAACAGAAAGGCGAGGCTGTAGAGTAGGGCAGTTAAATCCCTTAAATCTACCATTAAATAGATTTATTGCGTTCCCTGTATTCACTGGGGGGGCAACCCTGCCAACGTTTAAAGGCTCGCCTGAAGTTCGCAGTGTCCATATAACCTAATAGATAAGCGATTTCCTGAATACTTAAGCTGGTATCTGTTAGGTATTCAATGGCCAAGTGATGACTTACATTCTCCACCACTTCTTTAAATGAGGTGTCTTCCTTTTTTAACTGGCGATGCAGGGTTCTAGATGACATATGGAAACGGTCGGCGGTTTTTTGTAATGAAGGAAAGTGTCCCACGGACAACAGCATTAACTCCTTAATTTTTTGGGTTAGGGTATCCAGTTTTCCCATTTTCTCCAGCTCTTTTTCACACAATAACCTGGCTTGCTGTAATGAAGTAGGATCAGACATCTTTAGACTGTCATCCATTCCCTTGGTGGATAAAAACAGGGTGGTAATTTTATTTGAAAAACTTACGTCACAACAAAAAAAGTCTTCATAAAGAGGTTTATAGTCAGGTTCACAGTAATCAAATTCAATTTTAATTATTTCAATTTCACCAAATGAAATTTGCAATAAAATATTAATAAAGGTCAAGATCAAAGCCTCATAGAAGGTGGCTTTGATTGGGGAGAAGTCAAAGTTTTCGGTAAAAATTACTTGCAGAGTGTTATTTTTTTCTAAAAAAGAAACAGAAATTAGTGGTGAACGGGTATTAATAAACCGTTCAAAAATACCAATGGCTTCTCGAATACTACCACTATTAATCATGGCATAACCCATCATGCCATGGCTAGTGATGCCTAACCTTTGCCCCACATATAATCCCAGTGCATCTTGCTTGGACACTTTAATGGCGCTGAGTATGAGTGATTCAAATATATCCAGATCAATGCGGGTATCAAAATCATAAATATTCTGTGTTGTGAGCCTGTGTTCAGCCAGCCAAGCATCGGTATCCACTTGCCATTGTTTTAGCTGGTCATATATTTGTCCCATGTAATAAATGGGCAGGGTGATGTCTTTATTTTTCACGGGCAATAGGCTTAATCAGTGCTTCAATCCCTTATTTATAGGGGAATTCAGTCAAACTGTCTACAAATGACCCCCTTAAAACCCTCACTTGTCTACAAATGACCCCTAGTTGTCAATCTCTCATATCACCTGAAAATGCTTAGCCCGTTAAAGTAAACAGGTGTTCAAAAGAGGGTGTCACCATGTTTTCCAGGTTCTTTTCAAAACAACCCAAACGGCTCACCATCAATGGCGCCCAGCCAATTGAGGTGCAAGCCAAAGAAACTATTTTGCAAGCCGCGTTGCGTGCCGATGTGGCTTTTCCCCATAGTTGTCGCGTAGGTGGCTGTGCGGGTTGCAAGTGTCAACTTGATGAGGGAACGGTTAGAGAGCTAACCGAAAGCTCTTATATTTTAAGTTCTCAGGAGTTATCGCAGGGGTACATCTTAGCCTGTCAGGCGGTGCCCAAAGAGGATGTGTCTATTAGAGTTGAATTAGATGCTCCCGCTCAGTCATTTGAGGTATCGCGTCAGACAGGCCATGTGAGTAAACAATGGAAACTGACCCACGATATCACGGCCTTACACATCACGTTGGCGAATAATATGCCTTATGCCTCGGGTCAATATGCCAATTTGGCCATTGACGGTTTAGAAAATACGCATCGCTCTTACTCTTTTGCCAGTGCCTATGACGCGGCCAGCCATCAGGTTGAGCTTTATATTAAGCATGTTAATGGTGGGGCTTTATCAACGGTGGTGCATGAACAAGATTTAGTGGGGAAAGAAATTGTACTGGATGGCCCCCATGGGAATTTTTACTTAAGAGAAAGTGAAACACCTTTTGTTTGCATTGCCGGTGGCAGCGGTTTAGCTCCAGTGAAGGCTCTGTTGGAACAAGCTATAAAAGATAAAGTACAGCGGGATGTGACGTTTGTATTTGGTGCTCGTAGTCAACAAGACTTGTATTGCCTAGACGAGATAAAAGAAATTTCAAAAAACTGGCCTGCCAATTTTGAATTTATTCCCGTGTTATCAGATGAACCTAATACATCAAATTGGCGAGGTGAAAGAGGGTATGTAACTAACATACTGCCCCGTTTTTTAACCGGACAAGAACAAGCGTACTTATGTGGTCCTCCAGCCATGATTGATTCGGCGGTTCAGGTTTTGCGTAATCACAGTGTGCCTAGTAACCACATATTTTTTGATAAGTTTATTTCACAAGCCCACTTGGCTGCTTAACCAAACACTAACAATAAAAAGGTAACTGTTATGTTTCATTATTTAAAATACACGTCATTTCATATCATGGGGCTCATCGCCATTGTGAGTATTAGCTTGGGCGAAAACTTTATTGCCTTAGGGTTTGCTGCCTGGATCGCGGTGTATATGGGGGCGGACCTCATTTTTGGTGACGATATTAGCGAGCCTAAATATAAGTACCCGGCACTGCTCACTTGGCAGCTTTGGTTTGCGTTGCCTATTTTAGCCATAGTGTGTTTTGTGAGTGTTTGGCACGTCGCCCCTCAAGATGTATTTGGTTATGGTGCCATGTTCAGTGAACTTACGGGTTATGACATATTAGCCGCTAAAGCCAGTACCTCTTTGTGGCAATACATTTTATTGGTGCCATTTGTAGGTCTAGTAATAGGTATTCTTGGTACGATCACAGGGCATGAATTAACCCATAGAACGTGGGATAAAATTTCTATGCTAATTGGCCGTTGGTTATTGTCTTATAGTTTTGATGCGAACTTTTCAATTGAACATGTTTATGGTCATCACCGTTATGTGAGTACTAAGGATGACCCTGCCACGGCTCCAAGAGGCCGTAACGTTTATGCCCATATTATTATCTCTACTATCCGTGGCAATGTGAGTGCCTGGAATATTGAGAAAGATCGTTTGGCTAAAAAAAGTCACGGTGTATTTTCTTTTCATAATGTGGCCATTCGCGGCTATTTAATGAGTGGCATGTTGGTAGCTGCTGCTTTCTTAATGGCTGGCTGGGCTGGAGTATTATTCTTTGTACCTGCCATGTTAATGGGTAAAGCGACATTGGAAGTGGTTAACTTTATGGAGCATTACGGCATGGTACGTAACCCTCAAACACCGGTGCAACCTCGTCACTCTTGGAATACCAATAAACGCGCCAGTTCATGGGCCATGTTTAATTTAACTCGTCACTCTCATCATCATGCACAGGGTGAAGTGCCTTATCATGAATTAAAGCCTTTTACCGATGCGCCTATGATGATTGGTGGTTACCTTACAACGATGTTAGTAACACTTTGTCCTCCGCTTTGGAATAAGTTAATGATTCCTAAAGTATTGGAGTGGGATAAAAAATATGCCACAGATGAAGAACTTCGACTGGCCAATGAGGCAAATAGAATAAGTGGCTTGGCCGCTTTCGAGAAAGTGTACTATAAGGTGTAGAAACAATACGTAACGTGAAAGGGGGCTGACATAGGCGCCCTTTCTTCTATTATATTTATACGTTTCCAACTGTGTAAAAAGCACTTGGAGTAAATGACATATTAATAAAGGTACATTAAAGGTAAATGCTTAACGGTTGACCTTCCAAGATTTGAAGGTGGTCTTTTTTGTCGTGAAATCACAATTAATTGTCAGTTTTAAGCGATTTTAAAAGATGTTCATACATTAGAGTATTAAAGGTTGATGTATTTGTGGGCATAGCTTACCTAGACGGTGTTCGCTAATGCTATAGGGATATTTTGACGCCAGATTTATGGATATCATTTAATAATAAATATAGATATTGGATCCAATAAGCATTATGAAAAATTCAAATAAAATAGTGGGTGGAATATTCATGGGGGCAATGTCTTTGGCGTTCGGTATGCAAAATGCCGTGGCCGGGGATTGTTCAAGTGGATTGTGGGATGACCCCTTAGGTATAAAAACAAAAATTAAAGCGCAAGATGCCATAAGCAATAATCTGGCTCCGGCGTTTTTTCTGGGTTCAGACCTTTCAGAAAAGGCACCGGTCATTCCTTTGACGGATGGTGGCTATTATCTAGTGGGTACGCCATTTGATGATTATATTTATACCCCAGACGGTGTGGTTTCAGAGGGTTTAAACGGAGGCTTTGATACTTTTTTAATGGCCAATCCAGAGCTAGATAACCCAGGTGCTAACCGAGTGGCGGTGGCGGCGGGCAGCAGTGAATTAAATGGTACCACTCGTGGTGATCGTTTTATTGTGGGTGATGAAAACAAGCGTTACTTTGCCGGAAAAGCCAGTGTCTCAAGTAACGATAATGATATTTTATACATTGATAAATTTGATAAAGGCCACTCTGTAATTCGTCTACACGGTAGCTCTAATGATTATCGTTTAACTCATGTTCCTTTGCCCTTCGATCTGGATATTGGCAATGGCACCGCTATTGTTACTAAGGACACCTGCGATACAGTGGCGTACGTGCGCAATGTGAAATTGTATGACACATCCAGCATAAATTTTGAATATGCCACTGCGCCACAAGCCACCACTGCGGTAACGTTGGCGGGCGCAGCTGTAGAGGGCATTCACCAATTAGGAGGAGAGGGCAGTGTAGTGTGGTTTGGTACTGCCAGTGCAACTGATGATCAGGGCAATAACTATTCAACCTTTGGCGCCAGCACGAATTCTATTAATGGAGCCGAGGGTTATGGTTCTTTTTTCATAAGTAAACATGATGCCAGTGGCCAGCATGTCTGGACTAAAAAGCACGGTACCAATCGAGGTACTGGTCCCAACGAAGGCGGTCAGTCCCCCATGGAAATCATCGTAACCGATGACGCTCTTTATGTGGCAGGTTTAAATTTTGGCACCTACGGAAGTTTCACAACCGAAATAGAAGTGGGCGATGCTGCCAACAAACCGGCTGAGATATTGGGCTTGGCCGACAGTATGCGTGCCTTTATTGGTAAGTACAGCCTGAATGGCGACTTGATTAAAGTACGCCAGCAAACCCCCTCACAAGACACTACTCTTAACCCGTCCTGGGTGCTGGAAATTGATAACGCTGGAGATCTTTATTTTGGTGGCAGCACAGGGGAGGGGCTGTCAATTCCCATGGCATCGGCTTATGTCATGAAGTTGGATGGCAATACTCTGGAGAAGGTGACCGAATTTGGTGACGGCGGTGCCAAGATTTTTAAAAATGGGCCTGCTACTCAATACGATGATATTAGTGAAATGTTTATTTCGTCTTTGATCAATAACTTACAAATATCTAACTTTACGTACGGCATTAAGTTTGTTGCCGATGACTCAGGTACGCCTGGTAAAGGGGATTTATTTGTTGCTGGTGTCAGTGATAACGGTTCCTTTTTTGGATCAGAGTCAGGTTGGAACAGCATCTGGTATACAAAAATTGATGCTACCACCGCCAATAATCAATGGCAGGGTAATGAGTATTGTTATACGCCATTATTTCAGGCTGAAGTGTGTACCGACACGGGTGGTTTTGCTTTAAGTTCTCATTATTCTGACTTGTTTATGTGGGGCATGGATGTTGACAGCGAAGGCAATATCTATATAGGTGGTGAAGCATCCGGTACCACCAGTGACGTGGGCCATACAACGCAAGACATTCAATTTATAGACAGCCATATGGGTAATGGCGACGGCTTATTGATAAAAGTAGAGCCTAATGAAGGGAATATCCAATGGATAAAACATGTGGGTACCACAAAGTCTGACTCGATTGGGGGGGTGGCAGTGAAAGACGATATTGTGTATATCGCAGGCACCACAAGGGGGAATATTGAAGGAGAAAATCGCGGTGAAAATGATGTCTACGTAGCTGCCATAGGCAAAGACGGTAACACTATCAATACTCTACAAGTGGGCAGTGAACGAATGGATTCGGTATCAACGTTTGAAGTATCAGGCAATAAACTCATTGTGGGCGGCACCACAGAGGGCTCTTTTGCAAAAACAAAAAATACAGACGCCGGAGCCGATGCTTATTTAATAAGTATTGATCGTAACGCTCTATAGATCATAAATAAGCGCATGTATTAATTCATGCGCTTACTTTAACTACCAAACAAAGGAATATACATGGTTTAGACGATTCGCTACTTATTAAAATTAAAAAAATAACAATGCCTTGAACGCATATTAATAACAAAATTATTGGTTGCATCTAAGGAAATAAGTACACCTGAAGGTTTTACTTCTTAGTTATTATGGGGGGATTTTTGTTGATAACCTATTGGCCCAATATAAGAGATAAAACGTAAGGTGGTGATTTGTGGAGTAAATATGAGATGTGTGAGAATAGCCGCAATAGCAGGCTTTGAAAAAAGAATAAAATCTTTAGGTGGGGATTTCAATCAAATATGTAACATTTCTGATGTTGCACCTGGAATCTTTAGTCGGGGTCAATATGATAAGTTTATTTCATTGGATAAACTGGCGGAGCTATTAATGAATGCCGCCATTGAAACTAATAGTTACCAGTTTGGGTTGATGCTAGGACGAGAGAAAAAATCGAGCATGTTGGGTATATTAGGCTTGTTGATACGTGACAACCCAGATGTTCAATCCGCTTTATATTCATTGGTTGATAATATTCATCTTCATTTACAAGATTCAATATCAATAGAGTTTAGTGTTGATCACGATACATCAAAAATATCAATAGACCCTGTATCTCTGCCTGAATCTGGCAGGCATTACGTTTACGACTTGATTTTAGGCTGTTTACTTGGGCTGTTAAAATCACTGTGTGGTAAAAAATTTATTGTTACTGAGATAAATATGGATTCAAGAACTTCGGATCAGCAGTGTGAGTATGAAATGTTACTAGGGGCTAAGGTGAATATAAATCAGCTAAGAAATGAAATTGTATTTCCAACTGAATTTATTTCAAAAAAATTAAATCATATAGACCCACAATACAATGCAATATTGCAAGAATATAGAAATAAAAATAATAAATTCCAATACCGTAAGGTAGTAAAAGATATTATTAGAGATGTTTTACCAAAAGGGTATTGCAATATTGATTATGTTTCATGCCAGTTAAATCTAAATAAACGAACTCTTAATCGAAAATTAGCCGCCGAAGGATCTAGCTTTAAGGAACTTTCGATTGAAGTTAAAAGTGATACAGCAAAAAAATTACTGGCTAAACCTTTAAATTCAGTTACCAGTATCTCATTGGAATTGGGGTATTCAGAAACAAGTTCATTTACAAATGCATTTAAATCTTGGTTTGGAGTGACTCCAAAAAAATGGCAAATTGAACACTGTGAGTAGCATGTTTTTACACGC
>MAAA01014053.1_pt1 | contig 28573 bp, 19 predicted proteins | sample 1115971 | NCBI WGS metagenome assembly MAAA01 (sample SAMN04961123, study PRJNA320927) | seawater metagenome | isolation source: sample BD02T6 sea water enriched with oil for 6 days | place: USA:Gulf of Mexico | collected 2013-07-27 | reverse complement strand
AATAACGTGCGAATCATACGACTTTTATGATAATTTCTCTAATCTATAGATATTATATTGGGTATTCACGGGGTGAATGTGGAAAAGTTCGATTTAAACTTGCTGATTTATTTGGATGTATTACTACGCGAACGCAGTGTAACTAAGGCTGCACAGGCACTAGGCATCACACAACCGGCCATGAGCAATGGCTTAAAAAGGCTGCGGGTTTTGTTTGATGACCCTGTTTTAGTGCGCACAAGTGACGGCATGAGTGCCACAGAGCGCGCCATTGCCTTGCAGCCCATGGTAAGAAATATACTTGCAGAAGTAGATGCTGCGGTGCAGCCCACAGGGGCGTTCAATTCGGCTGATTCTAATCGCATGTACCGCATAATGGTTAGTGATTATGCTGAAGCTACCCTAGTTCCAGCCATCGTTAAGCGCTTACGCCGTGAAGCGCCCGGTGTTGTATTGGATTTTTTAACGCCCTCTGATGTGACTTATAAGGATGTAGAGCAGGGTAAAGTGGACATGGCAATAAATCGCTTTGATGAGCTGCCACAATCTTTCCATCAAAAAACCCTCTGGAATGACGGTTTTTCGTGTTTGGTGAACCCTAAAAATGAATTGCTACAAAACTATGATTTAGCGGCATATCTAAAATCTAATCATATTTGGGTAAGTAAAACCGGTATGGGTGTGGGTACTGGGGTGAATCCATCTAAAGATAAAGCGGTTCAATTGGGCTGGGTAGATGAGGCCTTAGCATTGGCAGGGCACAAACGTAAAATCAGTGTCTTTACGCGTCACTATCAAATGCCAGCGTTACTGGCCTTAAATAACGACCTTGTGGCGACATTACCCACCAAAATAGCGCGTATGCAGGCGCTTTCAGGGGAGTTAATGTTAGTGGACCCGCCTTTTAAGATCCCTCCGTTTGAATTAAAAATGGCTTGGAGCCCGCTGTTGCATCATAATCCGCCACATCAATGGATGCGTAAATTGATTGCTGAAGAATCGGCACGATTATCAATAGAATGAACCAATAAAGCTGTTGCGTGTCGGTATCTATGTCCGTTTGTCATTGTTTTGGCAAATTAAAGCTAAATATGTAATAAATTGCAAAAACCGGCGCAGATCGGTTGCACTGATAATAATAAATGGTTGCTACATGAAATTCTTAATGTCCATACCCTTGCTACTTGGCATGGGGCTCGCTGGTTGTGAAAATACGGTTTTAAATGGCGTTGGGGGTATCCCTAATATTAGCTTCTCGGGCAAGGTTGCGGGCCATGCTAAGAATGTACAAATTCAAGCAGTGGGCATTGATAGCAATGGCCAGCCTAATCGCGATTCTGAAGGCAAGCTTTTAGGCAATATATACGTCACCGACAGTGACGGGCATTTTGACGGGTTAGTGCAAGGCGCCTATACCAGTGCGTATTTACTGGTAGCCACATACTCCGACGCCAGCACACAGATTACTTGTGAAATCCCCTCAAATGTAGGCAGTTGTATTGATGGTGATGGCAAAGCATTTACATTTGGCCAAACATTCACCGTACCAGCCAGCCTATTACGCTGTGACATTGCCAACAGTTTAGGTGGATGTCGTGGAGGTGCTGGGGATGCGGTTGCCCATAATGAGACCTATGGTATTTCAGACGGTATTTTAGGTAACGCCACAGACGGCTTTGAAATGTGGGCCGTAGTTAATCAAATAGAAAACAACGATGTCTTGTCCATTACCCCTGTAACTCATTTAGCTGCAAAATTAGCCCTTAGCGAATTTGTTAGCGATGGGCTTGCCTGTGATAACAGCTCATGTGATACCAGTGATTATATTAATGGCATGCTCACAGCGCAAAGTATTCATGAAGCCAACAGCCGAGTGCAAAAATTATTTTCTTTAAGCAATAGTTTTCACGTACAAACGCCTTTTTGGACGCCCTTGGCAAGTGTTTCGTCAGCGGACGCCATTCAGCAAGTTGAACATAATAAGCATGGTTTATTGGTGGCAACCTGGCCGTTATTTTCACACCAAAGAGACGAAAGCTTAAAAGCCACATTAAATTGGTGGTTAGAATCTTTTTTAAGTCATTCAGGACAATTGTTAAGTGCAGACCCCATTACTGATGCCACTAAAGAATTTGATCTAGAAGGCTTGTTTGCTTCCGCTTTGAATGTGTCCAGTATCGAGACAGATAATAATCTACTGGATGCAAGTAAAGCCTTTGACGGCATATTGAATGGCGCTGCCTGCAGTGCGTTATTGGCAAATCTCACTACGTGTACTGGAACTAATTACCCTGTACTAGAAGGGGAGGAGCTATTGGATGAAAAAGTAGCGCTGGCCAGAGACTTAGTGGCCAAGGTACAGCTTTGGGTCGCGGATTTAGAAGATAAAAACTACAGCAGTTTCTTTGATGATACGGGCAGTACCGTAATGACGGAAGAGTTTCACCTAATGAGTGAAAAGCTGGCGTTGTTTCAAGAGCAATTAGCACCAGATGCGCAGGGACTGTTTAGACCCATTTCTGAATTTGTTTATTACACGTTAATGTGTCCTGCCAATAAAGATAGCTGCGACACAAACCCAGGTTATGAATATAAAGATAACGTGGTATTTGACGTCGACACAGGTGTATTTACCTTAAATTATGATCAGGGCGAAAATCTATACCCAAAATTATTCATGAGCGGCAGTTTCCATGACAGCTCTAGCGATGGCGTAATCGCGACCACTTTCACATTTAATGAAACCCTTAAGGTCGAAACGGCTCTTGGGTTGTCGCAAGTAATTGTGAGCAATTCAAGTGCGCCTAATATTTTATTTGCCTTGTCTGGGACATTAACCACTGACGGAAAACCAGATGTTAACACCATCGATTTAAGCCTACCTGATCTAAAAGTGCAGGCTAAAAAAACGGATGTTGAGGGTGAATATCAAGACCTAGCCTACATAGGTGAGAATTTTAAACTCACGATGGTGGCGGCAACGGATGCGTTAATTGACAAACCCAAACATTTTAATATTTTTGAAATGGATATCCCCGGGAAAATTCAATACGGGACAGGTGATAATGCAGAGTCCATAGAGTTTGCCATTACGTTGATTAGTAAAAATGCCTTTAGTTTTTACACGGGAGCCGATGACGAAATATTCCCTAACCTAGATTTTGCACTAGATATTGAAGCCTTTAAGCAGTTTAGTCAGTTTAATCCGCTTAGCGAGACAGGAAGTGTAGATTACTCAACGTCTCAATTGGCAGGGTTTTTACAGCCCAGTAGCGATATTGAAGTTAAAAAAGCTATGCAGGTAACCTTGCAATACGTTGAGATATTTAACTATTCTGCTTTAGAGGGCAGTCTGCAAACCATATTAAGTCTTAATGAGACTCAGCAATTTAATGGCTTAGGTGCTCTTGAGTACCCTGGTGGAATGACAGCTTGGGCAATTTGGACTGAGACCGGCTCAAGCAATGTTCAAATGGCCCGTCAATGTCTAAAAGTCTCGGGTAAATGGGGCTGTTTTGATCCTCAAGTAGTGAGCTCACTAGGTTGTGGTGATACCTTTGGGGAAACGCAAAGTGGCGTGCGCACAATTTTTGAATACTTCCAAGAAAAAGAGTGCATCCAAAATGTAACGATAGATGGTGCGGGTATCTATGACATAGATTACAACGGTACGACGATTGAGCCTGGTATTGCATATGATTTAAGTTTTCTAAAACCCATAACACTAGGTCTTGATAGCGTAAATGTAAGAGTTTTTTCGCGCTTTAAAGATGACGATGATAACGACCGTCCCGTTGCGTTTTTTAATGTGCTGGGGCAAATATTGGATGAAGATAACGTTAGCCTTAGCATATCCCTTACACATAATTATCAAGGAAACGCGAATTTAGTTGGTTTGAGCTTTACTGATCTAGCCCCAGTGGGTGACCATACTTTGTGGTTTACTATGGGAAAGCAGGGCGGTGAATCAAGCGATGAGTCAACCTATTATGTACAGGACGGTAGTGTAACGCTGGCGCTGAAAGCCTTTGATAAGACCTTTGATAATGTAGAACCAGTCGGTTTTATTCGTTATGCCGGCTCCTTAGTGGCCACCATTAGTAATGAGGGCAGTAATGAAAACCCTGTGTACGTCATTCGCTATGCGAATGACACATGGCAGCTTTTATAATTATTACTTTTTATAGGATTCTGGTGGTTACCGCGTGTTTTATGGGTTCATCCATAGCGTGTGGCGCCAATATAGCGCAGCTGCATGTTTACAGTAGCGCCATTGCCGTTAGCCCCGTTATTGCCGTGGATAAATTTGATTCAAATTGGGCTGCGGCAGGTCGTGGCACCTACGCACAGGCTAAGGCCCGAACAGGCATTGAATACTACTTAAACAACACATGGTCTTTGGGGGTTGAAAAACGCCTTGATTACCTGCTGCATTTCAGTAAGCAAACCGCTCAATTTTATAAAAAGCTTGAAAATAGTGGGCTACCAAAAGGCATATATCCATTGTGGTTATCGGTTAACGCTGTCACAAGCACCAGTCTCTTTGCTCAATACGTTATACCGCTACCAAATGGCTTTGAATTTAAGCTTAAAGGGCATGTTTTACAGCCCGAACAGGTTCAATACGGGCAGTTTACGGGCGAAGGTTCAGTGGCCGAAGATGACAGTTTTGATTACAGCTACAATCTCAATTATAGCTATGACAATAATAAGCTGGTGAATGGCAGCAACCTAGCAGTATCTGGCTGGGGCCACAGCTTTGATCTGCAATTAACGGCTGAACTTCAGGATGGTTTTAGCATGCGGGCCACGTGGCAAGATGTATGGCACCGAATTTACTGGGCTGCAATTAATCATGATAATGGTTGCCTGGCAAAAACAGGATCAAGTAGTGATGCCGATTGCTTTGTCAAAGAGTCCCGCATAACTCAAACACAAGCAATACCCGTTAGCAGTGAACTTCATTTAGAAAAATCGTTTAAATCAGGCCTATCCATCTACACACACCTTAATCAGTGGGCTCGATATGACAGCGTGTTATTGGGTGTTAAACAATCAGACCTGAATCTAGGCCTAGATATACTTAACCGTGCTATCCATTTGTCTTATGAATCTGATATGGTGCGCTTAAAATTGGCATCTGATCAACTTGCCTTGTCTAAATCAAAGTATCTGCAGGTGTCGCTGGACATAAACTGGCCCTTTTTATGATTTACGAAAACTATTTTTCTTTGCAACAGCGGCCTTTCTCCATCGCCCCAAACCCCGACTTTTTGTATGCCCATGGGCAGTATCAAGAAGCCTTGGCTGTGCTTGAGTATGGCATGCTGCATCGTGGGGGCTTTATCCTGTTAACAGGCGAGGTCGGCACCGGGAAAACCACCTTATGTAAACACCTATTAAAGTCGATACCCAGTGATACTGAGGTTGCGTTAATACTGCACCCACAATTAGATCGGCTAGAGCTGTTACAGCTTATCTGTAAAGAGTTCAATGTTGTGGTGGAACCGCGCGCCAAAGAGTCCGAGTTAATAGCGTCAATCACTGAGTTTTTGTTAGCGGTTTACGCACAAGGAGGTTACAGCCTTTTAGTCATCGACGAAGCACAGCATCTAGATACCGATGTATTAGAGCTTATTCGCTTGCTTACAAACTTAGAGACCCATAGCGATAAGTTATTGCAGATCATTCTTTTAGGGCAGCCGGAATTAAATCAACGATTACAGCGCTTTGAGCTTCGTCAGTTAAACCAACGCTTTACGGCGCGCTTTCATCTACAGCCGCTAACGTTTTCGCAACTTAATAAATACGTTCAGCATCGCTTGCACGTGGCGGGCAGTGAACGTCATTTATTTTCAATGCCGGCCCTATTTACCCTTAAAAGGCTAAGCAAGGGCATACCTCGTTTAATTAACCTGTTGGCTGATCGCAGCTTAATGGGCTGCTATGCCTTAAATCGCTCTCAAGTATCTTTATGGATGGTTTTGCAGGCGGCTAAAGAAGTATTGCCTAAGGCGCCTTCCAATATTATTAAATATAGCCTGCTGGCCTCATTTGTAACTGTGATTTTATTGTTTGTAGCAAGTGACTTAATGAATGTTAACGGTAATCAAAAAATACCCAATCTTTACAGCAGTGTGCAACAGGCCGTTATCACTGGGCTAAGTGCCGATGAATCTGCATCTTGCACCCAAGCCGGCAATTGTTGGCAGGGCATGCTGCCTCAATCTCTTATCCCTTACAGTCAAAGTGATATTTTTGTATTTACCCAAGGCCGCTGGCAAAAAAGGCAGGCTTTTAACGGCGGTGATGGTTTAGTACTCAGTCGTATTCAATGGTCGGCCCCTTTCAATATAACAGCATTGATTAAGCCTGGAAGTGATCATGAGGGCGTTTCATGGGCTCGCAGTATACTTTCCATGGCAGATTTGAATGCAGTAGGTAAGGAGGATTTTTCCAGTTGGCAAGTGATTAAACCTGAGCTGAGTGAAAGCGCTGCCCCTTCTTTTTACGATGTATTTCTTGTTGAGCAAGTAAAGCAATTTCAAGAGCGCCATGGGCTGTTGGTAGACGGCATATTAGGCAAGCAAACACTGATTAGTTTGACGTTATGGCAACAAAAAAATAGCGAGGCCATATAATGTCGTACCTTTTAGAAGCTTTAAAGAAAGCCGAGCTGGAAAGGAATGCTCAAACAGAGGGGGATATGGCGCCTTTACCTGTAGTAAAAGTGTCAGCCAATTTGCCCGCATGGCTGATTATTGTCGTTTCTATGTTTTTGATTGTTACGCTTATTAAGCTGTTTTTACCTAACACGCCATTAACGGACGTGGAAACTGAGCCTATGGTGGTGGCTGATATAATGCCAATGCCAACAGAAGTGCCAGCACACCCCATCAACGAGCCTTTTAAGACGTCATTAACACCTCAGCCGTTTGAGGCCGAACAAACTCTTAAAGTGTATGAATTGGCCGAATTGCCCAAAGAAATTTTGAATCTTATTCCCACACTTTCTTTGCAAAGTCATATTTTTTCCAGTGCGCCAGAATATCGCTCGGTGGTCATCAACGAAAAAGCTTTTAACGAAGGTATGTTTATTAACGCTCAAGTTGTATTACAAGAAATAACCAATACTGGAATTGTCATTAATGTGGCGGGGCGTAATGTCGCTCTGGCCAAAGGTGTGTCGTGGGTCTCTTCCAAGCATGTTAAGTAACGAAGCAAAAACTACCATTCAAACGGCTTATAGCCGAATTCTAAAAGAAAAAAACTTACGCCCTAGGCGTGGTCAGCGTCAAATGATAGCGGCCATTGCCCGTACGCTCGGTGCCGTAACACAAGATGGCGATGGTAATCGCACTTCTAATAACCCTGTGTGTGTAATAGAAGCCGGCACAGGTACAGGTAAAACACTTGCGTATTTAATCTCTACCATTCCAGTGGCTGCGGATTTGGAAAAGAAAATTATTGTTTCAACCGCGACGGTGGCGTTACAAGAACAGCTGGTTAATAAAGACATTCCGGACGTTGCCAAAAACAGTGGGTTAAATTTTCGTTACGCACTGGCTAAAGGTCGCGGGCGTTATCTGTGTGTGCATAAACTTGATCAAGAAATGCAAGATCAACGCATGCAGGATGCCTCTATGGATATGTTTGGTGGCAAAGATGCGTCCACCGATCAAAAGGGATTGTTCAGTCATTTACTCAGCGAATTTACATCCGGTAAATGGGACGGTGATCGCGACAATTGGCCAGAGCAAATAGAAAATCAAGATTGGTCCATGGTAACTGCAACGCACAGGGAGTGCAGTAATCGTCGCTGCCCCCATTTTAACGCTTGTCCGTTTTTTACGGCTCGTAAAGCCCTAGAAGATGCCGATGTCATCGTTGCCAATCATGACTTGGTGATGGCAGACATAAATTTAGGCGGTGGGGCGGTATTGCCTGAACCCAGTAAAAGTATTTACGTGTTTGATGAAGGGCATCACTTACCCGATAAAGCCATTAACCACTTTTCAGCACAGGTGAAACTGCGTCAAGAAGAGAACCTGCTAAAACAAATATCCAAGGCCGTCGATACCTTAGGCAAACAATCAGGTACCCCAGTAGGTTTGTTGCAAATAGTCACCTCGTTGCCGGAGCGCATTAGCGAGATTAACTCTAAACTCAGTTTTGTGAACCACCTGCTTATGGACTTTTTAGGTGAACAAGCTGATCAAGAGGGCTATAACCAACATCGCTTTCGCATGGGGCAAGTTCCTGACGAACTAGTTGAACTGTCTATCGATTTAAACAAGTCGCATAATTCTCTTTACGGTTATTTGGATAAAATAGTAGAGGCCTTAAAGGCGTCCATCAGCAAAGATGACGGCGAGTACAAACAAAGCGATGCCGAGCGTTGGTTTCCTATTATGGGGCTATTGCTTGCCCGCTTAGAAAGTGCAGGGATGTTATGGTTAAGTTTTGGCACTAAAGACTTTGAAGATCAGGTGCCGGTAGCACGCTGGTTAGAACGCATTTATACCGACAGCGAAGATGATATTGGTCTGTATTCTAGCCCTATTATGGCCGCTGAATTATTGGCAAAAAACTTATGGAGCCGCTGTTATGCAGCCGTAGTAACGTCGGCCACCCTGACAGCCGTTGGTAAGTTTGATCGTTTTAGAATGAAATCAGGTATTGCTCGCGATAATCATACCGAAATAATAGAGAGCCCTTTTGACTATGCTAATTTAGGGACGGTTGTAGTACCCAAGAGCGCTATTGAGCCAAGCAGCGGGCCCGAGTATGCGCAAAACGTAGCCGATGCCTTGGCCGACAATCTAGTACTCAACGAAAGCACGTTGGTGTTGTTTACCAGTCGCCGTGTAATGAATGATACTAAAGCGTATTTACCTGATCATTTAAAAAAGCATGTAATGACTCAGGATGAACACTCTAAGCAGGAAGTAATTCGCCTGCATAAAGAAAAAATTGAGGCCGATAAAGACAGTATTTTGTTTGGATTAGCCAGTTTTTCTGAAGGAATCGATTTACCCGGAAAGCTATTGCAGCATGTAGTGATAGTGCGCTTACCCTTTTCAGTGCCCGACGACCCAGTAGATGCTACGTTGGCTGAGTGGCTAGAAAGCAAGGGCCGCAATCCGTTTATGGAAATGTCAGTACCCGATGCCGGTGTGCGCTTAATACAGGCCTGTGGTCGTTTAATTCGTACGGAAACCGATACCGGAAAAATAACCATTTTGGATAAGCGCATTGTCAGTAAACGATATGGCAGTATGTTACTTAACGGTTTGCCGCCATTTTGTCGCCAACTTCTGGTCTAAGTACATTTGTAAAGACACAGTATGGTTGACCTTGAGCGATGTGGGACGTAACTTAAGGTCGCCTTTAAAATAACAAAAGTATCTGTGTCATGAAAATTTATGAAGAAAGTACCGCCCCTAACGCTCGTCGTGTCCGCATGTTTTTGGCTGAAAAAGGTGTCAGTGGTCTTGAGTATGTACATGTGGGGCTCAAGAGCGGTGACAATATCAGCAGCGAGTTTCGCAAAAAAAATCCTTTAGCAAAAATCCCTGTCTTAGAATTAGACAACAATGAATACATTTCTGAATCCATGGCTATTTGCCGCTATTTTGAAGCCCTTAACCCTGAAAACCCACTTATGGGGCAGAGCCCGTTTGAGCAGGCCACTATAGAAATGTGGCAACGACGTTGTGAAATTAGTTTTATGAACATTGTAGGTATGGGATTTCAGCACAGTACCGGTTATTTTTCTGATCGTATGAATCCTATTAAAGAATGGGGTGAGGAGTGTCTTAAGCAAGCCAAGGTCTTCATGGTCTTTCTTAACGATCAGCTTAAAGATCGTGAGTTTGTTGCTGGCCAGGCGTTTTCGGTGGCCGATATAACGGCATTTACAGCCATTGAGTTTGCGCGTGTGGTTAAAGTACGCATAGAGGATGATCATGTTGATCTTTTACGCTGGTATAAAAATATCAAGTCTCGCCCCAGCGCTAAAGCCTAAAAGTATTACTACGTTTAAGAGGCTAGCTTTCCATATTCAGGATTAGCTAGTGCTTGAGGGGTTATCAGAGCCATCAAAAATGCGGATAATGAACTGATTACGGCCATTTTCTTTGGCTTCATACAGGGCTTCGTCTGCAGTATTTAGTGCCCGTAATTTTAAATCTTTCATAACGGCTTTATTATTTTCAATAAAACACGCCCCGCAGCTAATAGTAAGAATATTTAAGGCACTTGATTTTTTATGTTCAATATTTAGCTTTGTTACCGATTTTAAAATTATGCTTAAAATATCTTCTAGCTGTTGTTTGTTTTTGGCGTGAGATATCATCACAAATTCCTCTCCGCCGTAACGAGCAAGAGTATCTTCTGCACGCCTTGTTACATGACTTAAAGTGGCAGCCACTTCTTTAAGTGCAATATCTCCTTGCAGATGACCATAGTGATCGTTGTATTTTTTAAAAAAGTCTATGTCCATCATAATAATACTTAACGGCCCTCCCGATCGTGTACTTACTCGCCAACTTTTATCGTATTCTAGATCAAAGTACTTACGATTATAAATACCGGTAAGACCATCTGTATTTGAATCATTGACTAGTTTTTGTTGATAAACATTAATTTCATCAACCAAAGAATTAAACGTTTTTAAAAAGTCGTCCACCTCTTTAATGTAACTTTGTTGAGTTAGATGAAATACATTGCCGCTCGATTTCATCAGATGGATTTTATCGGATATTTCTATTCCTGGTTTTAAAATTAGAAAGTTAGTTAAGCCACTTAAAAATAGCGGTAACGTCAGTAATACCAAAATACTTACTAGGGTGTGACTATCAAAGGCTTTCGGTGAACTGTCAATAGGGAAGGTTACTTTGGACTGGCCAATAATGTCACCGCGGGTATTGGTAAAGTTAAAGAAATAATGGTCTTTAATGTCGGTAATGTTAAAGTCGTCAAAATGCGGATAGGAAGTACCTGTGGTGTTATTAGGCGCCTCAATTTTAACCGAAACGTTTGAAATTAATTTAATTCGATTAAAAAATTCGGATTTTAATAGCCTCATATAAATTAAGACTCCATTGGGCGTATGAAGCTGCCGGCTGTCTTGAATGTGGTGGCTGACGTAAATGCCGTATTTATTCTGTACTCGAATAATGCCGTACTGCCCATTTTTATTGATTATGTGATTAATATCTAGGTCAACGCTGATTTCTTGGACTTGTTTAATTTCTGTAAAAACGTTGTTTTCCTTGTTGATGGCATACAAGGTTTCACCCTTCATATTGATTATGGCAAAAGCATCAATATTAAATTCATCAAAGTTATTGCCCTTTATATTTTCAATAATATATGCGAGGTTTAAATTCTCAACAAATTCAAAGGTATCGTTCCACCGTGCCCAATCACGATTTAAGTTCATTAGGCTCTCTCGCTCATGTAGGTAACTTGCGCTCATTACCTTGATATTATGCATACGTGCGTCAATAGTGGCTTCCTCAATAGCGGGGAAGACAATATACAAACGATACAGCAGTAAGCTTCCCCCAATAACAAATGCATAAAAGAGAGCCGCCAGCCAAAAAAGGGTTTTTAAGTTCATAAGGACTCCATCATCAAAGCTTAGACTCAATTAGGTGTAATACGCCAGTAAACGGCTTATGTGCTGCAGCAATCAAAATCACTGCAAACTAAGGAAATGGCATGAAGTGGGTCACACAATTAAAACGGTACCTTTGTTCTTTAATACACAGAAGCGCAAAATGACCAATATCAGTTAAATTAAGAAGGGTTTTCATGGATAACGCACTGTTAAAGTCACAGACGCCAAGGATTGACCTCAGTATCGACAGTATTAAGCAGGATTTTATTAAGTTAAACGCCCGCCCAGCCGCCAACGAACAACTCTCACCTGGGTTGGCCGATGATGAGCATGTGCGTCAGGTAAAAGTGTGGGTTCAGGATCAAGAGCGTGAATTAGGCATTAAGGTGGCGGTGGTGGCTGGCCTTGAGTCATTTACGGGTGACATTGCCTCCATTAATATCGGCGCCCCAGGGGTTCTTGAGCAAGGGCAGGGCATATTGTTTGCAAATTGCATTAAGAGTCACAAGCAAGCCATGGACGCCTATGAATACGTGGTAGTGGGGCTGGCTTCTTTACCACGATTAATGGCAGCCTCCCAAGATCGTATATGTGGCCAAATTGCCGTAAACCTAGCATCTGAGCAAGTTGAATACATAGAAAAGCGCTTTAATGTCAGTATGACGGAACCTCAAGCCGCCATTATGCCATATTTGGCCGATCTAGCGGCATTGGCCATTAAACCTTCATTTGTACAGCGTCGTGAAAGCTGGCAACGGTCTTGGTTGCGTAAAGTGATTCCAAAGCTTGTTTGGACGGCAACTGACATTCATTACCTTATTTTTCAGGCAAGATGTAAGTCTTAAATAGGGTTGCACTATGAACGCTCGCTTGATGAACTGGTGAGTGTTTTAACGTAGTTTCTATTCGTAAATTAAGCCCCCTAACTGCCAATCGAGTATTCACCACTCACACCGTGAAACTAATGTCTTCGCCAAGGCGGTTCTTGAAAAACAACCAGTACCGCCACCCAATACCGCATAGTTGAAGCGGTTCTGTGTAACGACTTAAACCCCGCCAAGAATTTAATCCTTCAATACCGCCCACTGCTTATAATTGAAACTTGTCATTTTTGGACAGCACCGTTATGCTTTTAAAGATATAAAGAGGGTGTAATGACACAATTAATCCGCAGCGAAGCGCTTAGGGGCTATTCAGAACTGGTACAAGAACTTGGAGGAGATCCCGAAGCTTTGTTGGCCGCTCGACATTTTACACCCGATATAATAAACCAGACAGGAGCCATGATTTCCTACCGTCATTTTATTGCTTTATTAGAAGATACCAGCGAGCAATTAAAGTGTGACGACTTTGGGTTGAGATTTTCAAAGTGCCAAGATTTTAGTGTTTTGGGCCCCATCGCAATAGCCGCACAGCAAGGAGGAAACCTCGCCCAAGTATTGCAGCGTGTTATGCAGTTTATGCATGTTTACAGCCCGGGTATTACTCTTCGTTTAAATGATCTTCCGCACACCAATAGGCTGCTATTTAGCCTAGAAATTTCATTAAACCCTTTGCCTACGTGTCGGCAGACCATGGAGTTAAATCTAGGAATTGCGTATCAAACAATTTCCTTCTTAAGTGAAGGGCGCAGTAAACCTTTAGGAGTCTATTTTCCCCATGATCAGGGTGCTACGGATTATGCGTATCGAGGAATATTCCCCTGTCAGGTTAATTTTCAACAGGCGGTAGCCGGGCTTGAGATTAACAAACAGGATTTGATGTTACCTGTGAGACGCCAAGATAATCGCTTAGGTGAATTAGCGTATGAATATTTACAAAAGCATTTTTCGAACGATGAATTGCAACTGAAAGAAAAGGTTAGGGCGCTTATTAAACCCCTGTTAATGGCGAATCAATGCACCAATCAAGCGGTCTCGCGAGCATTGGGCCTGCAAGTGCGAACGTTACACCGGCGATTAACAGTCGAACACACCAGTTTTGTAAAAGTAAAAGACGAGGTACGTAAAGAAATGTCGCTTCAATTCCTGACACAAGCAGGTTTGTCATTGGGTCAAGTGGCTGTGTTGTTAGGATACGCCGAACAGTCAGCATTTTCTAGAAGCTTTCAAGGGTGGTTTAATATGGGGCCCAGAGAATATAGAAAGGGTTTGGTAAAAACTAAATTACGCTCTTAAAATTTGTTTTTAAATTAAACTGGCTACCATTTTTTTTATGTCTTGTTCTTTATCTTTTAAAATCAATAGTTTTTGGCGACCATAAGAAAGTTGTGCCGATATTGGTAACTTTTTAAATGAATCTTGCTCTGAAATAACCTTATTGCCTTTCATGTGAATATACGCCAGTTGAATAACATCCATTTCGCTTAAATTTGGTGTTTTACGCTCAGAGTCGGTGATCATTTCGATGATGTGAGGGTTAAAATTCCAGTTAGTGAGGGCCTTTTGAGCATAATGATATTTGTACTCATCACACTTTTTATAAAACTTTTCTTCGTTAACACGAATGTCATTTTTACTGAGTTTATCAGCCAATAAAAAAGCAGCAATGTCGCTGAAAATGACCGCTAAAAACATCTCTTCAGGTTTATCAAGATAAAGCGCTTTTGCCAATTCCATAGTGCATGCTGCATGGTGCAGTGTGAATATCCAACGCTTGCTTAAGGAGGCTTGCATGTCCGGATTGTGCTTGCCTAATAAAGCCTTAAGTTTATGGCTGAATATTAAATTACGGATCATCTTTACACCCAGCAACATTAAGGCGCTGTCTAAATGAGTGATGGTAGCTGGACGACGGTATACGCCCGAATTCACTAATTTAAAGATAAGTGCACTGAGCTGAATGTCTTTTTTAATGAGGTTGGAGAGTTTTTTGTAGGTGAAATCCACATCATCAAAACACTGGTTGATGGCAGCGACTAAAATAGGCAACTCGGATACGTCAAAGTCCATAGAATTAATGACTTGAAACGTTTCATCCAGTTGTACAAATTTAGATTCGTTCATGGTGCCTCCCCTAAGTAAGACCCATTTTACGTGGTATCTGTTTTTGCCATATATGACTTAAGTTGTATTTGAATATGCCATTGGCATGAATAAAATATGGTTATTAAAGGAGTGCGTTGATATAGCAGATACTTATTAAACAAAATGACGGGAGAAAACCGCTGTTTGATATTCCTTATCTATACTACTAAATAAGGCACCACTGATTCGTAAAGGGTTAATTGTATGAAATTACTGATCGCGGACGATCACGGTCTATTTCGCTTAGGACTGAAAGCCGCTATTGAGCAAAAAATTGAAGGCAGTGAAGTGCTGGAGTGCGAGGATGCAAAGGGTGCTCTGGAGTTTATGGAGCGTGAAAAGGATCTTAAATTGGCATTGCTGGACATTAATATTCCAGGGAATGAAGGTTTAAGCTTTATTTATACAGCCCTAGAGCGGTATCCCAATATTAAAATCTGTGTCATTAGTGGCAATGAAGACCCTGCCATTATATCGGCCATCATGGAAAAAGGGGCCAGTGGTTTTATTCCTAAAAGCTCGGCCAATGAAGTGATCTTTAGCGCGGTACAAATTATCCTAGCGGGCAGTCAGTACTTCCCCATCGATTTGTTAAACAAGGTCAATGTAAAGACCGAAAAATCCTTATCTAGATTAACTCCACGCCAACTTGATGTACTTAAATCCATGGCTGAAGGGCAAGCCAACAAACAAATTGCCGACAATCTTAATATTTCAGTGGGAACGGTTAAAACCCACATTACGGCCATTTTTGAAGAGCTGACGGTGACTAATCGTACTCAAGCCATTAACGCTGCCCGTGATAAAGGCCTAATTCTTTAGTAGAAGACAGATGAATGAAAACGTTAATTGTTGATGACCATGAAATGTTTCGAATGGGCCTAGGGGCGTTGTTGGGCCAAATGTCTTTGGGTTTTGACATACATGAAGAGGGCACATTAGAGGGGGGCATGGAATATGTACGCACCCACAGTGATATAGAACTGATACTTGTGGATTTTAATTTACCCGATGGTAATGGTTTACAGTTGGTCAGAGAGTTAAAGGATACTCATTTGCATTGCCGGGTGATCCTTATGTCGGGCCATGAGAGTCAAGATTTGGCGGTTGAGGCTTTGGTTGCAGGCGCCAACGGCTTCCTGCCTAAAAGTTATGCTTCCAGTGAAGTGAAATCGGCTTTAAGTAAAATTGTTGAAGGCGAGTTTTTTGTGCCCGAAAAATTACGTAGCGCCGCCAAAGCCGATACCTCTAGCATGGTGGCCGGCAGTTTGTTGTCCGTGGGGGCTAACGTATTAGATAATGCAATAGACCCTGTGGTGATTTTTGAAAATGGCGATCGTAAAAAACTCGAATACTTAAATAGTGCTGCCGAGAAATTATTAAATGTATCTAAGGATGATGTCCCTATGTACTTTGATATGGATGCGTTTATAGAATATAAACCGTTAATTGATTTCATCAACGACGATAGTCGCAGCAGTTATATGGTTGAGGCAGCACATACTCGGGCCTTAGCCAAGCGTAATTTATGGTTGTCGGTGTCTTGCAGTAAAATTGATTTTTTAGGCTCACCCTCAGTGATGTTGTATTTAAGGGATATTACCAAACTTAAAAACCGTGAGTTAGAACTTGAAAAATCCAGTAATACCGACCCACTCACTAATTTATTAAATCGCCGTGGCTTTGATGTTCGTGCTCAAGAGGCATTCGGAAAATCCCGTAAAAACAACACGCCTTTGGCAGTGGCCATGTGCGACTTAGATTTTTTTAAAAAACTTAATGATAGCTATGGTCATGACTTTGGTGATGAAGTATTAAAGCAGTTTTCAAAAACGTGTGAAGAATCACTTAGGGACCAAGATTTAGTTGCCCGTTTTGGTGGGGAGGAATTTGTTATATTGCTGGTAGATACACCTATGGATGCAGTAGTAAGTCTATTAGATAGATTTAGAGCGTCTTGGCAGTCCGTGGGCAATACTATTAAAGACCAGCAATGTCAGTCTACGGTAAGCATTGGGGTAACTCAGCTACAAGTAAGTGACGTCGACTTGAATGCACTATTAAAACGAGCCGATGATCTTCTTTATCAGGGCAAAGAATCTGGACGTAACAATGTTTCAAGTGACGCTATAAGCTAACAGCAGGCTTAAACTTTTAGCCTGCTCAGTAATGACTCGAGTTGCTGGTTTATTTTTTTTATATTTTTAATGTCGTCCGTTTCAAGCGTGTTTTGTTGCTCTGTTTCATAGACGTCGTCTAACAGGCCTTCAAGTTTTTCCATTTTAATGCTTAATACCTTGTTCTTTTTGGCTTCAGCTTTATATTGCGTTTCTAGCTGCCTAATTTTGGCGGCATATTTTCCTGCGTATTTTTCGGCAATGGCTTTTTTATCTGCTTCAATATTACCTGGATTTACCTGCTCACTTTTATTGGCATCAAATAAGGCTTTTTTAAGGCGTTGTACTTCAAGATTTAAGCGTTCGTTGGCTTCTTGCATGATCTCTTGGTGAGCTGTGCTAGACGAACTATTATTACTGGCTTGCAAGCTACCCTTAGTTGCTTGGTAATTGTTTACCCTTACCATTTTGGCAGGAGTCATACTGGTTTTTTCAAATTGATGAAGTGCGCCCATGAGTAAGTCCTATTAAATATTTATGCTTAGTTTGCACTGAGTCACAAATTTAGCCCATTAGACCTAAGTCATAATTTAATCGGTTATTAGGCCATGTCTTCAAACACGCTTTTATTATAAAAATTCTTACCACTTTCAAGTCCCAACTAAGCCCATATGAACTGCTAAGCTTCAATGACAGTGCTCATTTAAATAGGAACGCAGGGCCTTCTATCACTTTGGGGGGAGGTATCTCGACCTAAGGGGCAATCATATAAAAGGCCGAATAAATGCAAAATAGCCCCATAACTGTTTTTACCGGGAAACCTCATGAAATTTCAACAATGTCTAAAAACAACGAGTGTTGTTTTGTCCCTGCTTTGGGTGACGGGTTGTTTACCTGGCAGTGAAACCACCAGTGACGCTCAATCAGGTCAAGTAGGCCAGATTACAGCGGGCATTAGCGGTATTCAAACCAACTATGATGCCGATCAAATATCCCTGGGTAGCAATGTTTATGAAGCCCAGTGTCTGTCATGCCATGGCGATAAAGTTAATGTGGGAGAATATGGGGCTATATTTTTAGAAGACAGTCCGCTTAAAAGTGCCCAGCAATATGTAGACTTTATCCGTGATTTTATGCCCATTGATCAGACACAAGCTTGTGGCCAGGCCTGTTCTGAAGCGGTATTTGCGTATAGTGCCACCGAGTTTTTAGAGCAAGCAGACCCTGATATGGGTAGTGACCCAGATACAGGTACCGACCCAGATACAGGTACTAATCCAGATACAGATACAGATACAGATACAGATACAGATACAGATACTAATCCAGATACAGGTACTAACACCGGTAATGACAGTGCCGATCAGACCAAAATCAGTGCCGGTACCAGCCTTTATGTGCAGCAATGCACTACCTGTCATGGTGCTAACGGCGAGGGTGGTGCGTTTACCGAATTCTTTATACCGGGTTCTAGTATTCAAGATGATAATGCCATGATCGAATATATCGCTACTTACATGCCTTTAGGTGGTGTAGCGAACTGCGATATTGAGTGCGCCGATAAAATACTGGCTTATGCCAAAGTAAATTTTGACAATTATTATGGGCAAGCATCCACCGACAACGGCTCTGGAACTGATCCAGTTACCGACCCTAATACAAATACTGATACAAATACTGACCCTAGCAACATCGTACCAAGCGCTCCCACAGGAATTACCGCCTCGTTAGCGGCGAGTCGTGCCATCATAAATGTGTTTTGGAATGATAAATCCAATAATGAAGAGGGCTTTACCCTTGAGCGACAAGTTAATGGAAGTGTTTGGTCTACCATCGCCATGACGGCCGCTAACGTAAGCATTTATGTGGATATGAATATTGTTCAAGGCAGCACTTACAACTATCGAGTACGCAGTTTTATCACTACAAAAGTAAGCCCGTTTGTCACCGCCAATAGTGTCAATGTACCCGTAGACCAGGTTGTGATTAAACCGCTAGCGCCCGCAAATTTAGTGGCGTCATTAAGTGGGGTCACATTACAACTTACTTGGAATGATCGATCCGATAACGAAGACGGTTTTACCCTAGAGCGTTCAGAAAACGGTGGTGCCTTTATTCAACTGGCCGTGTTGGCCATGAATGTATCTAATTATAACAATCTCACCATTATTGAAGGTAGCAATTACCAGTATCGCATTAGTGCGTTCAATGCAGAGGGGAATTCAAGTGTGCTGGCATCAAACAGTGTGCTAGTGCCCATTGTTGAAGATCCAGCCACGTGTACCGACACAGCCCCACAATATGTGGCGGGTACAACATATTCTGCTGGCCAGCAGGTCACTAATTTAGGCAGCATTTATCAATGCAATGTGGCTGGTTGGTGCTCTAGTAGCTCAGCACTGCATTATGCGCCTAGTTCAGGCAGCAACTGGCAAGACGCTTGGTCACTCATTAGTGACAGCTGTAGTGACAGTGGTGATAGTAGTCAGGCAACTATACCTAATCAGATAAGCGGCCTCAGTGCACAAGTGAACGCTGGGCTTACTTCTCTTACGGTAAGTTTCAGTGATAACTCAGATAACGAAGTGGGTTTTAAGGTTGAGCGAAAACTCAACGATAATAACTGGATGGCAATGACCGAGTTAGCAGCAAACGTCAGTGCGTATACGGATACAAGTGTTGCATCGGACAATGATTACCAATATAGAGTAGCGGCCTTTAATAGTAAGGGCAGCAGTGACTGGCAAAATAGTTTGCGTGTAACACTAGCCTCCACGCAGACGATTCCAAGTGCCGTGGACAACGTATTGGCTGTGCTGGCCAGTGATCAAAAAAATATAAATATTTCTTGGCAAGATACCTCGATTAATGAAACTGGATTTCAAATAGAACGTAATGCCAATAACGTTGGGTGGACATTAATATCTACCCAAAACCAGAACATAGAGTCTTACAGTGATAGCCAAGTTAGTGAGGGTAATCAGTATCAATATCGTGTGGCTCCCTTTAACGAAGCCGGAACGGCAAACTTTTCTCAAAGCTCCAGTGTCAATATTGAAGTACAGGACGTAGTTGATACCAGTGCCAACCAAGCCGCTTATGAAAGCGCGTGTACGGGTTGCCACACCAATGCCGGAGGCATAGGTGGCAACTTAATGGATGTACGTGTAATAAATAATTGGGGTGCAGGATCTTACGATGATTTTTTAATCAAAGTAAACACTATGAATACGGGCAGCTGTGATGCAGATTGCCAGGCAAAGGCCGCCGACTATTTATGGTTAAGCGCATGGGGCTTACAAAAAGAAGTTATTGTGGTGGCTAATGGCCGCGGTGTAAGAGGTGTGCGCTTAATGTCTCCTCAAGAATACCAAAACTCGGTATATGACTTAACAGGTGTATTGTTAAGTGACGATGAAATCCCAAAACAGTTTTTTGACAGCTCATTTAAATACCCAACTCAAGGGGATGCCGGTGTTGTCTTGTATGAAAGCATGGCTAAATTTTTGGCCCTAGCTGAAAAGATATCCCTTACCGCAAACTTATCACTACTAGGGTGTAGCAGTGCAGCCTGCAGTACCAACCAAGTGGCCAATGCAGGCCTTAAGGTATTGCGTCATCCACTGAGTGTACAAGAACTTTCGGCCTACCAAGACCTTAACAATGACAGCAGCCGCGAAATGTTAGCGAGCATGCTTATCTCTCCCTATTTTTTATACAAAATGGAGTTGGGTGAATGGAATAACAGCGAAAATGCTTACCAACTAAGCGATTATGAGATGGCCAGCTCACTAGCGTTTATGATTTGGGGTACCACGCCAAATGACGACCTTTTACAAAAGGCTCAAAGTGGTCTATTAAGCGATGAAGCCTCAATTGGAACTGTGGTGGAGAGCATGATGCAGGACGACAAATTTTCTAAAAACATGTCTTCTTTTGTAAAGTATTATACCCATGCTTACGAACAGGCCACCGAAAAACCAGGCTTGTCACAAGCGGTTATTAATGCAATGTATCAAGAGCAAGATGCGTTTATTGCATACTGGTTAAACGACGACGATGCCTCTTTTAATAAGCTATTTAACCCTGGGTATACATTTGTGAATGCAACCCTAGCCAATCATTACGGCATTAACGATTCAAACCCAAGCCTGCATAAAGTCACTACCGACCGGAATCGTGGCGGCTTATTGCATCAAGGGGTTACTCAAATAATGAACTCTGATTTTACCGCCACCTCATTAGTGAAACGTGGAAAAATGATACGCGAAAATATTATGTGCCATACAATGGGAGTGCCATCGGGGGTGGATCCAGCCACTATAAACCTACCCGCAACGCCTATTACTACACGCGAGCGTTGGGATTTAATTACTGGCCCCACAGCCTCTAATGGGCAGTGCTGGGAGTGTCATCAGTTAATGAACGAACCCGGCTCATCGTTAGAGCAATTTGACGCTGCAGGAAAATATCGCACCACCGAGCAAGATTATAACGGCAGCAGCACTCAGCTTATTCTAGATGTTACCGGTACGTTACGTGATAACAGTGCCAACACAATGGCCCAGTACGATGATGCCCGCGAATTAACAGAGTTTTTAGGCGCCAGCGAAGTGGCAAAGTCATGTTTTACGGATAGTTATTTAAGGTTTGCAACTGGCTACAAGAGTGACGCATATAACAAGGAAGAACTTACCGGCTTACAAGAGAAGTTTAATCAAGATGATAATGTAAAATCCATGATCAAGTGGTTGTCACAATCCGCATTAATGCGCTATCGCGTAGAGCGTTAAATCGAACAAACTAAAACTAGATTTTTTTGAGTGCTTTAGCCCCGTAAGGGGCTTTTTTTTTGCATTCAAAAAATGAAATCTGAATAGCTTCGTAATAAATTTTTCAATTCACCCTATGCAGTTTTATATTTGTCTCTATAACTTAATGCAGACAATTATGAGTCTTTAGGTGTCTTAATTATTACTTATGAGGCCTCATAATAGCCTTTTAAAGAGGCCTTTAATGCTCTTATTAAATCAAACGTAAAAATGGAGAGGGCAATAAACATGAATTTTCAAGTATCAGTAAGTACTAAAAAAATCATGCCAGTGCTATTGCTCTCGCTTTCTCTAAGTGCTTGCTTAGATAACCCCAATACATCGCTGGATAACGACTACATTTTACCTGGTAGCGATTGGAGCGAGCTATTGCCCAATGAGTCTGGTTACATAATAGATGTAGGTGTGGCTTCAGGTTGGAGCAAACAAAAAATAGTACGTCCAGATAGTAACGGTCTAAAGAATCCATTTTTTGATGCGCTGCAAAGTCTTAACGGTAATATCCATTTTGTTTATTACAATTATGACGGCCAAAAGGATGATCATGGACAACTTCAATATAACCTCAAACATTTAGAGTGGAACCCTCTTACCCAAGAGCCTCACATGGGCCGCGCCAGCGTCACCATTGAAACGGTTAATCACTCAGACCAAATATCTTTAGCACAAGATGCTCAAGGTCAATTGTATTTGGCGTATCGCGGAGGAGAGGTGAAAGCCTGCAACGGTGCAAAGGTATTGGCCGACGCTATGTTTAGTGTGTTTGATGGCGAGTCTTGGCAGCCTTATTTAGGTGCACAAGGTTATGTGGCGCGATCAGGTGGCCCTTTTACGGATGGACACGCAGGCAGTAAGGTTGAAGTGGCGGTAGATTCACAATCAAATGTGCATTTAATTTATCAGTATATGTACGAAGGCTGTGACGCCACTAACTTTGCGTTTCCAGATCTTTTTTATGTGCACAAACAGCCCTCCCAGTTTGTGCAAGACAACCGTGATGCATCCACCATTGAAGAGCAAATATCGGGCAACGATTATGTCACTGGTGGAAACTTCCAAAACGATACTGGCTCCATCACCGATATAGTGATTGACCAAAACGACAACCCTATCATTTTTTACTACGAGCAAAGTGCCACCTTAAGCAAGGGTTTACAGGTGTCCTTTAAAAAAAATGAACAATGGGTCAAAGAAACCATTAATTCTGACTGTATTGTCAGTGATGTGTCGGCGGCAATTAATAGTAATGGCGATTTGTATGTGGCATATGTGGCACAAAGCTGTGATGACGATCCCGATACACGGTTTTCGCTAAGGTTTGCTAAAAAAATAATGTCTTCTTCTTTGCAGACCACTTGGCAAGACACTTACTTGGAAGAAGGGGTGTTGGTGAATGGTTTAGGCCGCCATTTAGATATGGCGTTAGACAGCAACGGAAAACCCGTGCTCGTCTATTTTGAATTAGCTACCTATACCGATGTTGAATTAAATACCTTAAAACTAATACGTTTCAATGATGCTTGGCAGTCTTCTAAAACCCTTCTTTCACAAGATTTTAAGATTGCAGTGCACAATAAAGTGTGGCTGGCATTAGACGGAAAACTCAATGTGGCAAGTTTTTCTCAAGATGATGGCGCTATTTATTTACTGACTGAACATGAATAAAAAATTAAAAACAATTGGAGTAACAAATGAATAAGGCTCGTTTAGGGTTGTGGGCAGTAGCTCAATTGTGTTTATTAAGTGTGCCCGTTATCGCCGCCGACGCTAATGATTATTTTGATGAATGTCCCGAAACACTTTGTGGATCCCCAGTTACGGGTGGCACCGCTAATGGTGGCGCGGTAATCGTACTTAAATATGATTTAGGCCCCACAATATCCGTGGATGAAGACCGTGATGCCGATGGATTAGTTGATACGCATGATAATTGCCCGTTCACACCTAATGGCACGCTGGGTAAGTTGCTAGACGGCACTATAGTAGAGCCTTTTGCCAATCAAGATGGTGATGATTTAGGCGATGCCTGTGATAACTGTATAGGCATAGCTAACAATGATCAGTTGGACTTGGACGGTGATAATTTAGGAGACGCTTGTGACACTGATATGGACGGGGACAACCTAAACAATGAAAATGATAATTGCCCTTCAATCAATAATCCTGCTCAGAATGATTTAGATGGCGATGGCATCGGTGATGTATGTGATGACGATGATGATAACGATCAAGTCCCCGACACCATAGATAATTGCCCCTCTATCGAAAATCCCCAGCAAACCAACAGTGATGGTTACATGGTGGACGACTATTCAGGAGATGCCTGTGACCATGATTGGGATAATGACGGCCTAATTGATGATGGCACTCACACAAGCATAAGTGAATTAGATTTGTGTCCTAAAGCGCACTCCACCAGCAATAGTGATTTAGATTTAGATGGAGTAGGGGATGCCTGTGATAACTGCCCAAGCATCAGCAACGACAATCAACTTGATAGCGATCAAGACGGTGTGGGTGATGTTTGTGAGGGCTAAATGGCACCCCTTTTTATGTGGCTGGTTTTTGTTAATGGCTTTGCTGGGTTGCAAGGAAAGTCCACCACTTGAGCATATTCAACAGCGCAGCTCGGTCACCATAAGTGGGCAGTTTTTAACCCAAAGCCCTGACGAAATTCAGTTCCCCGTAAAAGTGCTATTTGCCATTGATTGCTCTTTGTCCATGGGGCAGGAAATAGACGGCGCCAGTAAAGGCGCGGACCCAGCGTTCCAGCGAATTGATGCGGTACGCAACTTCATTAGTGAATACAACGTCAATGATAACGTTTCATTTGAAATTATGTTGTGGAGCACCAGCGTGTTTGAACGTACCCGTAACCCTAGCGGCGACTTTGGTTTTACTAAAAATGAAGTGGAGCTTAATCGGGTATTAGATGCGGTGCGTAATGATACACAAACAGATTACTTAGGCACTATGTCTGAAGTATATAAGGACATACAAAGGGATATCCAGCAAGAGGGTGACAGCGTTAACTTAGAGCGCACAAAATACATGGTGGTATTTTTAAGTGACGGCATCCCTAATGATCAGGGAAAAGTACAGTCGGACAATGACATATTTAATTCAGTGGAAGATGTCATTGAAATGACCGAAGTTGCCGGTGTTGGTGGCTTTAATATGCACACTTTTTTACTATTGGGAGGTTTTCCGGCAGGTAATGTAGGAGATGAGTTCCGCGCACAGGCTAAACATACCTTACAAAACATGGCCAATATTGGCGAAGGACGTTTCACCGAATTTGAAAACGCACAAGCCGTAAATTTTTTAAACTTAGTAGATATTCGTTTGTCGGTTGAGTACATATTAAAATATGTTATTGCCTATAATACCAACACCATAGCTGGCACAGAATTAATTATTCAAGACACTGACGGCGATGGCTTGTCGGATGAAAAAGAACTTGAGTATGGCTCTAATCCCACCTTAAGAGACTCGGATAACGATGGCGCCAGTGACTATGTTGAATGGTCACTTACTACCCCTGATCACATATTCAACCCTAATACACAGTTAATTGATCCGGATGGCGATGGCCCTCTTACAGCCGATGCACCTGATAATAATTGCATTGCGCCCAGCGATGGCATTTGGCCTGACACAGATATGGATTTATTAAATGACTGTGAGGAAGAGTTACTAGGAACCGATCGCCGCGTAGTGGATACCGACGGGGATGGCATACCCGATGGATTAGAGTTTTTAGCGGGCACTAATTTGTTTTTTGCCGAAGACATAGTGGATTCGGACCTAGATGGTTTTGCAAACCCTATTGAAATTCGTAATCACACTAACGTCAAATCAAACGACCCTAAACTACAACAACGTTATGCCTATCAATATGAGTTGATAGATCAAGGAAAAGTGCGTGTTGAACAGGGCACCAGTGAAGGTACCGTTCAATCGGTACGCCGCTTGTTTACCCTAGATGTTAGCAATATCGACATTATGGATACCGCTTGGGACCCTGTGAATGGTTTGGAATACGATTACGACCCAAGAAGCGGCAAGTTCTTTAACTACAGTGGTTTGGGCAATGTGGCCTATGGCCCAGGTGACAACAAAATTATTGTGTTTGTAGCGCAAGTACCCAGTGATAAACCCAATGACCCACCAATTTTTTCCCGTGTAGATTTTATCGTAAATATAAACGACAGCGAGTCGGCCAAGCAACTTGAATTTCATTCTGATGAGTTAGTGGGTCAGGCCAGCTTGCAATCAAAATCACTGAATAAATTAAATTAAAGAGGCAAGCATGAACAAAAGCACAAAATATAATCTTGCATGGATTTTTATGGCGACCTTAGCAGGTTGTGGTAGTGAATCGGGCAGTGTGGGTGAAGGTGCTGATACAGTAACCCTTAAAAGTGGCGAGAATTCAATAGGGCGAATTTCAAATGTGGGAGAGGTAGACTGGTATAAATATTCGCCGTTAACCTCCAATGAAGTGATTTCAATTAATGTGCGCAGCAACGTATTGCGTGCCGATATAGAATTATTGGCCAGCGCTTATATTGTGAACGAACAAGGCGAAAAAATACGCCTGTATGCTGATCACGCCAGTGAAAATAGCGTAACCAGGGCCAATTTAGATCTTAATTTTTTGGTTAAAGATAATAGTGATATATATCTTTCGGTACGGGATTTGCGAGACGATGCCGCTGACAACTTTGAATATATTGTCTCTATAGACGTAAGTCAGGCTGAAGACGAAAGCTCAAGCTTCACGGATGCATTAAGTTTAAATGATCAATGCCAAAGCGATGAGATTAGTGCGCTGGGCGATACTGATTCGTTTGTTTTAAATGTCACTGAACCATCAGTGGTGCAATTTACTACCGATTTTCAAAAAAAATCAGGTTCGCCAGTGGATCTAAGGATAAAACTATATAAAGAAGATGGCAGTTTAATTGAATTGCTCAGTAAACCTACCGGAGGGGGCACATTGTACCCTATGGTGCACTTTTTAACGCAAGGCCGATATTTTGTATTGGTGGAAGATGCTGGTCGAAATAATTTTGATAGCTACAGTCCTTTTACGGTTTGTGCAAAATCGGTTAGTAGTGATGAGGTAGGTGGTAATGACACTATAGATCAGGCCCAGAATGTAAGCCTTAGCAATGGTGAAAGTGTTATTACCGGTTCACTTGATTATAACCAGGACACGGACTGGTATCAGTTAGATTTACCTAATAAAACACAAGGAGACTTTCAAGTATTGAATGTAACCTTTGATAGCTCTGACGCTTTAGCGTATTACCAATACGAGGTCTCGGTGGTAGATAGTGCGGGTGTAACTATCATGACCCATATCCACAATTCGGCCTCTCAAGCTTACAACAGCCAATTAAAAGTAGAGGGTGACGGTCCTTACTATTTAAAAATAACACCTGTAGGTCAGCAAGTGTATGCGCAATCTAATGATTCACTTGATTCAGGATCAAATCCTGAATACGTGAGCAGTGCGGCGTATGAGGCAAGGGTAAGCGCCATAGAGGTAGATGATATTCAGGAAGTGGCACAGGGCAATGATAGTCAGTTAACCGCCACTGAATTGGTGTCGGGCAGTGACTGGACACTGGGTAAAATTGCGTACCGAACAGATAACGATTGGTACAAGATTACCGTGCATAATTCAGATTACCAAATCCTGGAAGTATTTTTAGAGAGTGAAAACGACAGCAGCGGCGGTGCAGTAGAATACTCTTTGGCGGTTATCGGCAGTGAAGTGGAACGCACCCTAGAAGACTTAGTGGGCAGCGACGGTCCTACCCACCTTAAAACCAGTATTTTAGTAGAACCCAATACCGATATAGGTAGCAGTGTTTATTTTATACGGGTACGTGACTTTCAAGATGATGATTCAGACGCCCAAAGTGGTTATCGCATAAAAGCACGTACATTCAATGTACCAAATACGTTTGTCACTCAGCACGGCCAGCCCAGTGGGGCATTGTATTGGGATGAAAAAATTGAACAGGCCAATTTATCAGCTGAAACCAAAATATCATTGGAAGCCGAAGCCACACTGTTTGACCGCCAATTTAGTAGCGATATCGAAACACTGGTATTTGATGGCGCAAAGGCCAACCCACTATTTGTAAAAACGCATGAAATTGAAGGCACAACGTTTACTTCCCCCTGGATTGGCGGCTATGTGGATTACCAAGGCGATCAGGATTGGTTAAAGCTAAACTTAGCCCCGTTAAGTCCAAAAGCGCAAACTGATGAAGCCGGTGTCGTATTATTAGATGATAATGGTGATGTGTTGTATGAAGCTCAGGACGAAAAATGGTATTACGATTTAAAAGTTGAAATGCAATCGGCGGGCTCAACGGTGGAATACATTTGGAAAATGCATTACGACCGCACCGATAATCAAATAGTAAACGATTCAATCTCTAAAACAGGTGACGGTGTATTTGCATCTAATGGTGACACCGATACCCAAGTGAATGCCTTAGATTTAGTTTCAGGTGGAGATGGTAGCTTTTGGCGTAATAATAAACTTGCGGGTGCTTATTATTTAAAGGTGTCAGACTATAATGTCACCGATAGTCAAAAGAAATACGCGCAATACCAAGACTATGACTGGGGTTACGATCAGCCTTATTATGTGCGCTTAACCTTGGTATACCACACGGGCCTATCAGCAAAACCTTAATCGATACGTAAGGGGATAATAGCTGGGCAACGTTTACATAAGTGATCGACACATAAATACGCAATATTCAAAGTCGTGTATTTATGTGATTTATATAGATTTAAGTGAAAGCCATAATTTAAGCATTAAGAAGAGGCTGTAAAGCATTCTGTGTAACTGCCAAGATTAAATATAGTCTTTCAAACGGTCTTCGAATTCAATCATAAAACGATTCAAGGCCGGTTTCCAATTTCTTATAGGCATCGTCCACT
>MAAA01014148.1_pt1 | contig 28596 bp, 20 predicted proteins | sample 1115971 | NCBI WGS metagenome assembly MAAA01 (sample SAMN04961123, study PRJNA320927) | seawater metagenome | isolation source: sample BD02T6 sea water enriched with oil for 6 days | place: USA:Gulf of Mexico | collected 2013-07-27 | reverse complement strand
TGGCCACGTAGGGCTGGGCATGTACCAAGTGTTTAATATTGTTAATCAATTGCTGCAAGGCTCTATTGAGGTGAATGAAAGCCCTGTGGGCATTAAGCTGGCATTACAATTCCCATCTCAAATAGATATTCCTGACTCCCACGCCTAAATGTGCGCGCTGCTCGTAAGTCATGACCCTTTAACATATTGATTAATCAAAGTAAGCCCATTATTGTAGTACTTAAATCTAATACAAGACCCTGACCTGAAACTGAGGTTAAAAGAATAATAAATATGTTAGATCTATGGTTTGTCCCGGTAGGCTTTGCATGCGCCATGTTGGCCGGTGTCACAGTGTTTTTTACGCCTAAATCATTTCTGCCCTGGAGCCTTCGGCTTTTTGTGCTTCTTATGGGTATGGCTGCCTTGCAAATGTCTTTGGTACAAGCAGGCGGCGTGTTGCAAGTGCCATCCATGGCTTTTTTAATGGACCCCGTTGATATTGCGTTTGCGCCCTTGGCCTATATATATTTACACCAGTTAAATGATAAAAAATATCCGGCTTGGAAAATCGCCTTACACTTTACACCGGTATTGGTGGCGTTGCTGGGCATTACTCCTTTTTGGCTTATGGACAGCGCCTCACAATTACAATATTACCACGTGAGTCAAAACCTTAATTACTGGCGCTGGCCATCCGATAGAGTCACGGTTTGGATAATGTTAATTCAATTTCTTTTTTATTCGCCCTTCATTTTAATTGAGTACCAAAAACGTATTCGCCAATATGACAATCAGGTTCCCTCTCATCGATACTGGTTACACTGGCTAGTGGGCATTTATTACGGCTTGTGGTTTGTGTTAGGTATTTTAGCCATCCTTCAATTTAAGGTGGATATTTTACTGGTGGTTTTGGTGGGGCTGTTTACCTTTGTTACTAGCATCACGTGTGTCTTAATAAGGCAGCCCTTGGCCATTTTAGGCCAAGCACCTCACTCACAAATTAAAGAAAGCTGGAGCGCCAGTGTCAGCCAAGACGGTTTAAGCCATTTAGCAGACCGTTTACATCAATATATGCGTATAAGCCGTTGTTACCTTGATGCCGGTTTAACCTTAAAAGACTTGTCCGGCCAAATGAAAACGCAACCGGGCAAGTTAACTAAGGTCTTTAGCCAGCAGTTAAATGAGGGCTTTTACGATTACATTAATCGCCACCGGGTAGAAGCCGCTAAAAATATGCTCATAGATAAAAGTCGCCAACACTATTCAGTGACAGACATTATGGTGATGGCGGGTTTTAGCAGTAATTCGGTTTTTTATGACAACTTTAAAAAGATGGAGGGCAGGACTCCTGCCCAATATCGCAAGACAAAACAGGCCAGCAGGGCGTCTGTTAACGAAATGGCTCGTTAAAAATAAATTCTTCGTAAGTTCTAAGGTATTGAAAAATAGGAAGAAATAAATTCTTATGGAAAAAATATTTAACAAGGAGGTATGCTCCGTTTTTATTTCTTAACGTTGTGTCGAACCCTTCGATTCATCCAGAGATAAAAATAATGAAAAAGACCCTCTTAGGTATTGGCCTGGTATTGGCTATGTCCTCAACGCAGGTAATAGCTGCTAGCTGTGGCGACACCGATGTGAAATACAATCTTTTTGACATGTTGAGTGAAATTGACAACAGCAACGGGACCGGAACCCTAGGTCCCAGACGGCTAGTGACCAACCAGAAAACCAACATCATCGCCTTTTCAGATAAACGCTTTATCTCACCTACCCCGTTAGATATAGATTCCATGACGGTGAACTTTAAAAAAGAGAAAGGATCCTGGCTGGGCGGCGGCGTTATAAGTGTGGTGTGCTCCACAGATGCCAATGGCAAGGTAACTAAATTAGAAGAGGTTAAATACAGTGGCGGTAGTGGCAATGTAGGTGATAGCAAAACACGTACTTATACCGGATTAAAAGGGAAGCGTCTTTCCATTCATGCGGTGGGCATAGGTGCTGTAGGGTCCGCCACTATTCGCTATGACCTGGTTCGTAGTCATGATTTAGGTGAACCTTGGCAGCCCAATAAAACAGCACCAACAGGGCCGGTATCTGGTTTTGCAGACTTGCATATTCACCAAACCGCCGATCTTGCCTATAGTGAGGGTTGGTATTGGGGTGATCATCAGCCGGGCGAGTTAAGCGAGCAGTTGCCTCAATGCACAGGTGACAATCACGCCACCCTAACCCCGTTGGGAATTGAGCTGCATGAAATAGCCAATCCACATCATGGTAAAACCATGGGCTTCCCTGAATACAACGATTGGCCAATGTGGAACGACATCAAACACCAACAGGTGAGTGCGCAATGGCTAAAAGATGCCCATGAAAGGGGTTTAAACTTAATGTTTGCATCTGTAGTCAATAATCAAACATTGGCTGCTGGGGTAGTGGCATCAGGGTTACATAATAACAAGGTAGCGCCATTTGATATGGAGTCGGTGCGTAATCAAATTACTCATATTAAACAGATGGATGAAAGCGAGGATTGGTTTGAAGTGGCCATGGACCCTTGGCATGCCCGTCGCATTATTAGCGAAGGCAAGTTGGCGGTAGTGTTGGCCATAGAAGCCAGCCACCTGTTTCCTGACGACGACGGCCCGTGGATGGAACAGCTTCACGACGTTTATGATATGGGTGTGCGCTCGTTGCAAATTGCCCACGAGACCAATAATGATTTTTCGGGTGCCGCTTATCATGCTGATATTTTTGAGATCATTACTCAGTTAAAAGCCTGGTTTACCGGCAATGTGGAATATGCTGAAGCCTCTGACGGCGTTCACAACGATGTGGGCATGTCGGCCCAAGGGTATGAACTGCTAGAAGAAATGGTTCGCCTAAATATGATAGTGGATGTTTCACATTTGCCGCTTAAATCCATTAGAGAAATCTACACAAAAGTGTCACAAGACCATGATTATTACCCGCTGTTAAATTCACATACCCGTATAGAGCCGTTACTGCTGCAAAGTGATCGTGAACGCTTGGATGAACATGTGACCACAGATGAAACCCTAGAATACTATCGTGCCACGGGTGGCGTGATTGGCTTGCGCACTGGTATTGAAGGTATGTTGGACTACGCGCCTTCTGGCGTTGACAATAACTGTGATGGCTCGGTGCGTTCATTGGCGCAGTTTTATCGTTATGCCGTGGATAAGGGTGTAAACACGGCCTTTGGTTCTGACTTTAATGGCTTCATAGAGATGTCTCCACCACGATTTGGTGGTGATGCCTGTGCTACCGCCACCAGTGAACTGGCCGAGCAAGTGGCTGCGCAAGGCACACCTGCTGCAGATTTACCTGACTATATTCAAGAGTACAATGTGAAGGGCTTAGCCCATGTGGGTCTGTTACCTGCTTACCTTTGGGATTTAAAAGAAGTGGGCGCCGATACTGAAAATTTAGAAAGCTCAGCTGAGTCGGTGATCGCCATGTGGGATCGTATTTACGATAGCCAGCGTTCAAAAGTTGCCCAATAGTTTTAATCGCGGATTTAATGTGTAAGACTGAAAAACCTCTGTTTTATAGAGGTTTTTCGTCGGTCATGGAATTTGCTTTAAACCCATAAAAATGACCAATAAGTAAGATAACATTGAATGTAACCATACATTCTAAAAATAGAATTATTAATAGCAAAAGTTATACTTTTTTGTCTTCATGCAAGATTGACATTATTGAGTGGATTTAAGCGTATGATGTATTTATTGCGTAATAAAAACCTTAAAAAGATTACTAAAAAAGTTTTTTTAAATAGTATATATTCTTAAAAATAACTATTTATTGAATGCAGATATAAGATGCTTAAGTCTTTAACAAAAATAATATTTCCGCCTTTACAAAATCACTAATATCCAAGCGATAGCCTCATTTATATGCTATTTTTTAAAGGCTGACAGCCACTGGTTTAAGTCGAAGTGCGATCTTTTGTTCACAGTTTTTTGCACGCCATCTTCCATTAGTTTCTTGCCAGTTTGCTTTAACAGGAAATTGCATTTTTGTTAGGAGCCCCTCATGCGTCAGTCTATTACTATGTCAATAATGAGTGTTGTAAAATGTGTATGCCTTTCTTTTTGGATCATTATATCGGCATGTGGCGGTGCGACGAATGACTCAGACACAAGCATCGACGAGCCAGCCGCTGTTAATGATATTGGTGCCGCGTCTACTTCCGCCCGAACGTCTGCCCTTTCAAATAATGATACTGAATGTCCATTCGGCGGCATCCTTGTGGAAACCGGTGTGGATGTAAATTCTAATGGCATTTTAGAAAATACCGAAGTAGATGAAGCCCATAAAGTGTGCAACGGTGAAGATGGTTTAGTCGGCCGCCATGGTTTAAATGCACTGGTTAATGTGGCTGAAGAACAGGCAGGCAACAACTGCCTTAATGGCGGTATTCGTATTGAATCGGGTACGGATATCAATGAAGATAATTTGTTTGATATTGAAGAACTGATCAATACCGTTTACGTGTGCGATGGCAGTGAGGGTTTAAACGCGCTGGTTATTCCTTTGCCTGAATTAGCCGGAGAAAACTGTAGCGCAGGCGGCATTCGTTTGGAATCGGGCTTAGATGTAAACGCTAACGATTTGTTAGATACTGCTGAAGTCACTGAATTTCAGTATGCGTGTAATGGCATGAACGGCTTGAATGCTTTGGTTAACACTATTATCGAAGTGCCAGGTAATAATTGTTTAGCCGGGGGACTTCGCGTGGACGTAGGCCAAGATGTCAATAATAACAATTTATTGGAAAGTGAAGAAATCACCATGACAAATTTTCTTTGTCATGGTGCTGCCGGCATTAATGGTATTGTTGATAGTTTAACTGAAAATGTCGGTGCTAATTGCAGCTCAGGTGGTGTTAAATTGTATTCGGGTTTTGATATTAATAATAATTCACAACTTGATGGCGGAGAAATTACTGCTACAAATTATATTTGTCATGGTAATAGCGGAGCCGATGGTAGTGATGGACTTACGGGTTTAAATGCACTGGTAATTACCTCAACGGAAGTGGCGGGTGTAAATTGCCAATCTGGCGGGCTGCGTATTGATACCGGCTTAGATAACAACGCTAATAATAGTTTAGACAACGGCGAAATATCTACCACCCACTATATTTGCGACGGCAGTAATTGGTGGGACGTATTGGGTAACACCGGCACCCTTCAAGGTTATGTCACCCTAGAGCCTGGTATTCCTGCCATGGGTGCAACGGTTTCCATTGCCGGTAGTTTGCATTACAGCTACACCGACCAATTTGGTTTTTACAATTTTCCAAAGGTGAGTACGGGTCATCACGACATTAGTATTGAGGCTTATGGAAGTTATCCGCAAACCATAAAAAATGTAGCCATTACCCATGGCAATATCAGCACAGCCAGAGACGTAAGGTTGAATACGATTCGTGAGCCTTTTCACAGTATAGTTTCTTTAGACGATGTACCTGTCTTTAATGGCTTAAATAGCTCCGACCGCACCGGTGGTGCTGTGGCCAATGCCGGTGATGTAAATGGTGATGGCATTGACGATATGTTGGTAGGTGCTTACGTAAATAACAGTGGGGCAGGTGTCACGTATTTATTTTACGGTAAAGGTGGTTTGGATTTATCGACTATTTTTGCAAGCCAAGCAGACGTTACCTTCACCGGTATTGCCGCCGATGATTGGAGTGGATGGTCGGTTTCAGGCGCTGGGGATGTTAATAGTGATGGTTACGCCGACATACTTATTGGCGCTTATCAGGCTGAATCATTTGCAGGTCAAAGTTATCTTTTTTATGGCGGCAACGCTTTATCTACCAGCATAAGCTTAAGTACAGCCGATGTTACGTTCACGGGGTTGGCCGCTAACGATTTATCAGGTTTTGCAGTTTCTTCGGCAGGCGATGTGAATGCCGACGGTTTCGACGATATTTTAATTGGGGCTTATGGAGCCGACTTCAATGGCAGCAGTTCAGGTGAAAGCTACTTAATCTATGGCGGGGCATCTTTAGCGGCCAGCTTCACCCTGGATAATGCCGACACCACCTTTTTAGGTCAAGCCGACTCTGATTTTAGTGGTTATGCGGTGAATGGTGGTGGTGATGTAAATGGGGATGGCTTTGACGATATTTTAATTGGCGCTTACGGCGCTGACCCTGGCAGCAAATCAGCCAGTGGCGAGAGTTACCTTATTTATGGGGGGAGCGGATTAGGCAGTTCAATTAATTTACTAAACGCAGATGTCACCTTTAGCGGAAAATCGGCAGGGGATAATAGTGGTAAATCTGTTGCCATGGGTGGCGATGTTAATGGTGATGGTTTCGCCGATATTCTTATTGGTGCGCTCTTTGCCGGCTCAAATTCGGGTGGAGAAACCTCGCTATTTTATGGTTCAGAATCACTCAGTGGTGCTAAAAGTTTAAATAACGCCAACATCAGTTTTAATGGCATCAGTAGTAATGATCAAAGCGCCACCAGTGTTTCATTTGCGGGAGATGTGAATGGCGATGGCTTTGATGAGATTATCATTGGTGCTCAATATGCCGACCCAGCCAGCTCGGCTTCTGGGCAAAGTTATCTTATCTATGGTGCTAAAAGCTCAGTGAGCTCCATAGAGCTAAGCAATGCGGACGTGACTTTTAATGGAACCGACTCAGGGCAGTACAGCGGTTATGCTGTATCTGGCGCTGGCGATGTGAATGCCGATGGCTTTGCTGATGTTTTAATTGGTGCCTATGGCCCCAATAATTTTACTGGCGCCGCCTATTTGATTACCGGCCGAGAACGCTATGGTCACAGCTACGCCCAGCAATTGACTGGTACACACAATACCAGTACAGCCGACGCTGTGATGCTGGGTGCAGCAGCAAGTGACCTTAGTGGTAGGGCGGTGTCTAATGCGGGTGACGTGAATGGCGATGGCTTCGACGACATGTTAATTGGCGCATACTTGGCCAATCCAGAGGGGGTTATCGATGCCGGTGAAAGTTATTTGATTTATGGTAAAAAAGGAATGGATGCCAGCGCCGCTTTAGCAATAGAGGCAGATGTAACCTTCACAGGTAAGGCCGTTGATGACCAAAGTGGTTTTCCCGTTGAGTCAGCCGGTGATGTGAATGGTGACGGTTTCGCCGACATACTTATTGGTGCGCAATTCGCTGACCCAGGCGGGCAAACGTCGGCGGGTGAAAGTTATCTTATCTACGGCAGTGCATCTTTGTCTTCCACCATTAGCCTAGCTGCGGCCGATGTTACATTCACAGGTAAAACCGATTTCGATTTTAGCGGCCAATCCGTATCAACTGCTGGGGATGTAAACAATGATGGTTATGATGATATTTTAATTGGTGCATATGGTGCAGGCCCCAGCGCAGGTGATACTTACTTAATTTACGGCAACTCTAGCTTAACGGGTGTTATTGACCTTACTAATGCTGATGTAACGTTCACAGGTGATGGGTCTTTAGCTTATAGCGGTTTTTCTGTCTCTGCGGCAGGTGATGTGAATGGAGATGGTTTTGACGATATCCTTATTGGCGCATACGGTATGACACTAAGCAGCGGTGAAACGTATCTTATTTACGGTGGCGATTCTTTGGCCGCTGACTTTCCTCTTAGCGGCGCCCACGTGACTTTTACCGGAATCCAATCCAGTGATTATAGTGGTTTTTCTGTATCGAACGCTGGTGATGTGAATGGTGATGGTTTTGACGATATACTTATTGGTGCTTTATCTGCTAATCCAAATGGACTTTCTTCAGGAGACAGCTATTTAATTTACGGTGCTGTAAATTTAACGGCGACTATCAGCTTGTTTTTAGCAGATGTGACTTTTTCAGGTACTGCAGCGGGTGACTTTAGTGGTTATTCAGTTTCAACAGCAGAAGATGTAAATGGTGATGGGTTTGACGATATTTTAATTGGTGCTCCCGAAGCGGCCCCTAATGGTACTTACTCTGGAACAAGCTACTTAATTTATGGTGGCACATCTTTGCCTATGGATTTTGAGCTTACATCATCCGACGCTATTTTTAATGGAAATGCAGTAGGTGAACGTGTGGGCAGGGCAGTATCAAATGCTGGAGACGTTAACGGTGATGGTTTTGCCGATATAATTGTAGGTGGTTATTTGGCAAGTGGCGCTACTGGCACGAGTGCAGGCGCAAGCTATTTGTTTTATGGCTCGGGTGAACGACCTGCTAGGTAACCTTTTTAATTTAATAATATTCTCGGTTTAAATTATTTGTACTAAAAAAAGTTATAAAATTACTAATTTAATATATTGTGGTGTAGGCATAACTAAAACATTTCTTGATCAGGTTCCGCCATTTTAAATTTTGACGTGGTTTTTATTAGCGAACTAGAAAAGTTTGCCATTGAAATCGTGACATTGTTCATGTCATTAACAATTTTCTTAGCGTCCATTATAGATTTAAACATTAACTCAGCTTGGTTTTTTGCTTCTTTTACCATTAGGCCCTGAGCTTCAGCCGCATATCTAATATCTTTATTTCTCTCATTAATATTTAATATTTGAACGCTAATATCTTTGAGTGATTGCCCAGCAGACTCCGAATGGAGTTTATTTGTCGAAGACTGCTCTTTTGCTTGATTCATGGAATGAACCGAATTACTAGCCGCTTCAACCAAGGAATCTAAAATTGTACGTATCTCTATGGATGTCTTTGCACTTCTTGATGCCAGAGTACGTACCTCATCTGCGACCACAGCAAATCCTCGTCCACTTTCGCCTGCTCGTGCTGCTTCAATGGCCGCATTTAACGCCAAAAGGTTTGTTTGTTCTGCAATGCCTACGATGACATCAAGAATTGAATTCATCTGGTTTGCGCCTGCAGCAAGCTGACTGACGACGATGGAAGCCTCATTTATATCAGCATCTAGCTGAGAAGATGTCTCAATAGACAGCTCTAGCACATTCGCTCCTTTTTTTACCTGTGCTTCGGCAGAATCAGATGCGCTATGTGCTTCTGAAATGCTTTTACTTATATCGTCAATACTTGTGTTAAGTTTTCCCATGGTGAGTTGAAAATTTTCAGCGTCGCTTGCTTGACTAGAATTCATATTTGAAACTTCTTGCATTTGTGATTTTAAAGTTTGACCCAATCCTCCAAGAGGGGTAGCGACCTGCTTTACATCAGAAATGAGCATTTTTAAAACGGTTAAAAATTCATTGAAGTGGCGTGCTAATTTTCCTAAATCATCATTCACGGCAATGGGTAATTGAAACTCTAAGTCACCTTTACCAGTTGCTAACATTAAAAATGAATTTGCAGTTTGGCGAATAGTCGCGATTATGCTTTTAATCATAATCAGTGCGAATATCAGTATTAAGCCCAATAATATACCGCCAATCGTTAATATTTTAATTACACTTTCATTGCCCGCGACTTTGGATTTTAGTATGAGTGTGGAGAATTCTTTGTCGATACTAGTCTGAAACTGTTTAATGGCTTTTGTTAAAAACTCATAGCTTTCATCTTTAACAGCTATTTTTTCTCCAAGGGATTCAAAGTCGGGATCGTCAAACTGAAAAATACTATATATCTCAGTATTAACCTTTTGATATATGATAAGGTTTTTTTCAATAGAGGTTATGCTATTTACATCTGATATATGTAGATTCACAATTTTTTTTAAGTTAGACATTAATAAATCAAAGGTGATCTTTGCTTCATCAACCGGATCAGAATCTCTAGTGGTAATTGCTTGCACATACAGATCTTCAATTTTTTCTATCAGAAATGCATTTTTGTTTGCCAGTAATAAAATAGGGTATATATGGGATTCTAATTCATTAAGACGCTCTGAGTTTGTAGAGACTGCATTGTAATTAACGATTACTGTAATGACCACACTAAGTGTCGCAATGATAACAATCACAGCGATTTTAACTTCTAGCCTTATTTTTTCAATGAACCGCATATATATCATTAAGCTATCAACTCAGAAGTAAATCGCCTAACCCTGTCCACTGAGCATACATGCTCAGAAAACAATAAGGTTTCACCTAAATAATATAGTGTAGGAATGCAGGTAAATCTAGTATGTGGCAGCCAAAAAATAGAGCGCTTTAAACGTGAGATAATGAAGGCTGAAATGGTTTAAAGTGATCGCAATAATCTACCAAAAATGGTTTTGCATTTATATATAATGCCATTTTCATTTTAAAATTTAGGGTTTGTTGAAGCGTCTAGCTAGCAAGTAAAAATTTTAGACATGGGCAGCTTTACAATTGAGCGATAACACTAGGCAGGGGGTTAACGGCCCGCCCAGTGTTTTGTTGTTTTGAGTTAAATTGTTATTTTAAGAAACTTTCACTATCGCAGGGCCCCTGGTGTAATACGCTAATGCCGGCGCTACCAGCTTGGCAAGAATTTGAATAGGTATTACCATCACAGCCACATACTGGGTCGTATTGCAGGGTGCAAAATGGCGACATTAACGTACAAACCCCAAGTTGATCGGCGCTGCCACATTGCGATGCAAAGTTGCAATATTGGCCATCACCACAGGACAAGCCTTGTAAACCACCACAAGCTTCAGGGTCACTGGAGGCGACTTCTTTAAAGGCATTGGAAATTAAGAATTGGCTTTGGCTTTTGTCTTGCTGAGTTGACAGCAGCCATTCACCAAATACCAGTGCACCGTTATCCCAGATAGCATTAATAACCTCAGTGCTTTGTTCTTTGTTAAAATCATCACTAAAATCATATGAAAATAAGGTTCTTTCTTTTTTGGTGTTTAGCTTGGCAATGGCAGTAGTGGGGCAGGGCGTGGTAATGCACACGATACCGGTGTTGTAAATTAAGTTGTGACTGCCAAAAGTGGCCTTTGATGAAGAAAGGTAAGGAGCATAGGCGGAATCCACTACCAGTTGATAGTAAGTTCCTGGGAAGTCGAATTTTTCAACTTCAAATGTTCCATGCAACAGAGTTTCACCGTCACCCAAATCAATCTTGGTATTCTTATCGGCAATGGTAATGGAAGACACATAACAACTTTCCGCCCTTGTACCATCTGGGCACGTCATTTTTTTTACATTTAGCGCTTTAATCCAGTAACCACCACACATGGGGGATGCACATTTACGGTAATCGTGTGTTGCTGTGTAATAGTCTTGAGTGGTTAGGTTTGCACTGGTGGAAAATACATCGGCGCTAGCCCCTTGTATTAGTAATAGTCCAATACAAAAAGCTAAGCACCGTAATCGGCACTTAATGAATAGATTTTGTAATTTCTTTGAAATATTGTTCATGATCATTAACGTCCATCTAATGTATTTCTTCTCTGGCATAGAGAAGGAGAACCGTAAGGGTATGTATGAACATATTGAACTTCAAATGAACATTTGAATATATGTAAGCTACCCCTATAAAAATGATAATTTCCAGAACAAAGCATTAATTATGAGTATCTAAACTCAGTTGTTTTTCTTATGTTTAAATTTTCTGACAGGAGTTTGTTCCCATAAAAAAGACGAGGGGAAGGGCGCGAGAGCGCGTGGGGTTAGGGTTTGCGTTTTGTCTAAGCGTGCAGTGCAAGACAAGACTCCAAATTAATGCACATGATAGTGTTGGTGAAGTAGATGAATTTTCGCAGTAACACTCGGAATACTGTGGCACATCTCAATGATAAAATTATGCTCAGTATTACATTAACTCTGGCTGCAGTGTTTTATGCTGAGACGGATCCAGTCATAAATAATTCTTTGTAAATACAAGTGGAAAAATTAAAAATAGTTAGTTTGGTATTACCTAAAACCTGTACACTTTTAAAGGTTAAAGAGGTTTCATTCAATTTAAGCCTACTTAGATAAAGTAAGGAAAAGTATGGATTCTACTGCTGATACGATAATTCAAGACGATAACATTAAAACACTTTTGGACATCCCAGGCCCAAGGCCAAAGTTCATACTAGGCAATATCGCTGAATTCTCAATGGAGACGATACATACATACGTCGCCAAGGTAGCCAAGGAATATGGTTCAATCTCATTAATCAAAATTGGACCAAAACCATTTGTAATTATTTCTAATCCCGACACTTTGCGATCAATCTTAAAACAACGACCCGATAAATTTAGCCGTATCTCAACTGTTGAAACCGTTTTTGAAAGTATGGGCTTACTTGGTTTGTTCTCTAGTGAAGGCGAGGCATGGAGGCGTCAAAGGCAATTGGTTATGCCGGGTTTTAAGCCTGCACTGGTAAAAGCTTTTTACCCTACGATGGTTGAAACGTCTAATAAGCTAAGCGGTGTGATCTCAAAATCTATAAGTAACGAAGGTGTCAATGTACCGTTTGATATTCAACTACTTTTTAAAAAATTTACAACTGACATTACAACTAAACTCGCTTTTGGCGGGGATTTTGATTGCTTGCAAGCAGATGATACGGAACTGCAAATCTGCCTGAAGGAAATACTGCCAATGGTAAATTCTAGATTAAAGAGTCCATTTCCTTTATGGCGTTATATTAAACTACCAAAAGACTATGCTGTAGATAGAGCGATTAAGACGGTCAAGCGGCACCTTAAAGACTTTATAGAATCTGCCAAAGTAAACCTAGTCGCTAGGGCTGAGCCAATAAATATATTGGAATCCATGATTTTAGCTTCAGGTGATGAAGCAGATGGCTTTACTGAAGATGAGTTGTTCGGCAATGCCATGACTCTAATACTCGCAGGTGAAGACACTACATCCAACACGCTGGCATGGGCAGTTCATTATCTTGCGAAAGACCAAGATCTACAGGAAAAAGTTTACCAAGAGATTAAACGTAACCTTAGCGGCCGTGTGCCAACGTGGGAAGAATTAGACAGTTTCCCACTCACGTACGCCTGCTTGCAAGAGGCCATGAGGATTAAGCCGGTCGTTCCATTTATGTCCGCTGAAACATTACAGGATTCTGTAATTGAAGGGTACTGCGTGCCTAAGGGGACCCCGCTTATGCTACTGATCAACTATGAGGGTCATAACGAAGAGACATTTCCAAATCCCGATACATTTGATCCGCAACGCTGGCTTGAATTGCCGCAGGATAAGGTAAAAAGCAATGAAAAAGCATCTATGCCATTTGGTGGTGGTGCAAGAATATGCCCAGGCCGTGCCCTGTCAATAATTGAAATGAAGGCTGCATTAATCACAATCATGTCTGAATTTAAATTCACTCACCATAACGGTGTTTCAACAACACAGGAAAGCGTTGAATTCACGCTTGTGCCTAAAAACCTTAAAGTAAACGTATATCGCAGGGCGCTTAAATAAGAAAATTTATTCAGAGTTACTCTAATAAAAATAATACATGAAGGAGAGCATCATGTGCCAAGTTGAAAGGAGGGGAGGGTCAAGTTGATACTCCCCCAGTTTATCGCACATTCTAATTAGTGGGCATACCAGCGGGCTTTGTGAGCGTTTATCCTTAGGTATATCATTAAGTCGCTCCCTGCGTATCCAAAATACCGTCCATCCCTGGACATATGCTCTCTTTGGCGTCCTTGCCATCGCGCTATTGCTTACATGGATGTAAGTACTTAGGGCATGCTTGGAGCAAAAGCCCTGACCGTTCATCCTGAACATATGCGCTCCTTGGCGTCCTTGCCATTGCGCTATACCGTTCATCCTGAACATATGCGCTCCTTGGCGTCCTTGGCGTCCTTGCCATCGCGCTATACCGTTCATCCTGAACATATGCGCTCCTTGGCGTCCTTGCCATCGCGCTATACCGTTCATCCTGAACATAAAAAGGCCACGCCGGAACCGGGGTGGCCAAACAAGTGATTAGCTTGATGAGAGAGAGTGTGCCGTGTGAGCTACTTGCTGCGGTTCACATGACAACGACAAGAATGATAATCATTCCTATTGATCTAGTCAAGAACAATTCTCATTTAAACTCGGGTAATTTTTTATCATTAGCTGATCTCTTACACATTAAGTGATTAAATACGGCGGGACACGGCACCTGTTAATCAGCAAATAAAGCAAATCAGTGAATAAGTCAGTTATAGTTAAACCATATTACTGATACTTACGTTTACTGTTACGAGCCTACTTGGAAATTATATTGCATTACTTGCCACTATTGATACCGAGCAGTACTAACAAGTAGTTGTAATCTGTCATGCTTTTGTATTAAAAATTCGCCAGCTTATTACGCAGTTAAATCGTGTGTTATGTATTAAAATTAATATCGGAGTGAAACATAAATGAATGAGTTTCTTGCCTTTGCAATGATATCGCTGCTTTTAGTTGTATCACCTGGTCCTAACAGTATCCTTATTTTAAAAACCGTTAGTAGTCGAGGGTTTAAATCTGGGATAGAGAACATCATTGGATTAGTGTCGGCTACGTTTGTTCATGGTGCGGTCTCTATTTTAGGTTTATCTGCCATAATACTTCAATCAGCAGAGTTGTTTATGTTAATAAAGTTTGTAGGTGCAGCATATTTATTTTATCTAGGTGCTAAAACTATCTACGGAACATTATCAAGCAACGATAAAGTGAAAAACTCTTTAGTGGTTGAATCAAAAGATAAGGATACTAGGTTTCATAAAAACTTTACCGAGGGTTTCTTTACCCAGATATTAAACCCAAAGGTTTCTATGTTTTATTTGGCAGCCTTTCCACAGTTTATGGATTTTGGCAATAGTCATTATTTTTCTGCCTTTGCTCTTGTGTCTATTCATGCGTCAATTATATTTTTATGGTTCTTGGGTATGTCAGTATTCATTTCGAAGGTTAAATCCATAGCATCTAATAACCGTGTTGGCTTATGGGTTCAAAGGTTTAGCGGCGCAGTGTTAGTGTTTTTTAGCGGTTTAATTGTTACTCAAGAAGCAAGCAAGTAACCACATCACTTACCGAGCAAGTTTTGCGTGTTGCCTTAAGCGCACAAAACAAGACTTAACCCTCGATTTGTGTGCGATTTTTAGTCGTACTGTTACATTCAATTGGATCATGATTTAAAGTTGAAAAGCCAAAGATGAAAAGTTTTTGTATATATTGCGGTAATAGTAAACACCAGGCCCATCAAATATGTGGCGCTTGTGCTGCCACTCCTGAATCCCATGAAGATCTAATATATTCAATTATCATGAGCTACAGTGAGGACGAGCCATATTTAAATTTTTTGAGTATCGAAGAAATTGAAGCGCTATGCGAGGAGATTGGCAAAGGCAACAAGGTTAAAGTAAGTCCTCAGATTTTTGCTCAAGCTGCGGAAGCGTATAGTGCGGTTAGGTCCATGGAATCATCGCCTTTATTAAGTAAATTTTCTAGAAATTCTTCGCCTATACACATAATAATATTGGCTTTAGTATTATTGGGCTTGATATTCGGTGGATGAATGTGTGGTCTCTCAATATGACTGAATGCTAAAAACCCCTAACTGATCAGGCGTTTTATAAACGACTGAGAATGCTTTACATAAATAGCTCAATATCATGATTTACAGAATCAGCGGTGTTACGAGTATTCAGCTCCATCAATAACATTTCTTTAAGTTCATGTAATTCTTCTATGGTCAGGCTTGAAAAGTGAATGCTGTTAAAGCTTCGTTCACTTAACGAATGTTGTTCATGGCAAGAAGAGTGGGCAGGCCCTTCACCAAGGATCATTACTACTTTTGAATGGCCTACTACGTTTTTGTGACAATAAGGGCAGTTCATTCGTTTCACCTTGCTTGGAATGTTGAATACAATAATTATATTGTTTTAGATGGGTCTTACCCTCTGCCGAATGGCATAGATCCCTCTATCAAAGAGTTGCTACCAGAAGGGGGGAGGCTAGGTTTTGCCGGCGGGCACAAGGTAGACCTGATAATCAAATGTGAAGATACCGTGCAACCTTGAACATATACGCTCCTTGGCATCCTGCCACCGCGCTATACCGTCCATCCATGGACGTAAAAAAGGCCACGCCGAAACCGGGGTGGCCAAACAAGTGATTAGCTTGATGAGAGAGAGTGCGCCGTGTGAGTTACTTACTAGGGTTCACATGACAACGATAAGAATGATAATCATTCCTATTAGGTCAGTCAAGAATAATTCTCATTTAAGTTTAGTTAATTTGCTCGCTCTACCTGATCTCTTGCTCATTAAGTGATTTAATATGAAGGGGCATATGCCGTTAGGCTGGGCGTTATTTAACAGCGTTACCCACGAAAAAGTAGATATCTACTCAAATAAAGGAGTCAGATACACAGTATTAAATTTATCTTTACGAGCTTTGGTATAAACAACTATGACAAACCGACAGCCTCAGAAAACGGCCTCGACTATATCGACCCTCGACGATCTTGCAAAGTTGGCAAACTATTCCCTCATGGACACACTTAATTGTGATCCTGATGCCACAGAAAACGGTGCTGACCACACGCCGCGACAAGTCTTCACGGGTCATTATGTGCCCGTTAATCCTACGCCAATTAAAGACCCAGAATATGTAGCGCACAGTAAAAACTTTTTTTGCGAGCTTGGCTTTGCCGACAGTTTGGCGGTATCCACCGACTTTGTTCGTATGTTTTCCGGCGATATCTGTGATGTTCCAAAACCTATGCGCAGGGTGGGTTGGGCCACTGGCTACGCACTTTCAATTTACGGCACTGAATACATCCAGCAGTGCCCGTTCCAAACTGGCAACGGCTATGGCGACGGTCGCGCAGTTTCGGTACTTGAGGCCGTCATCAAGGGTCAACGCTGGGAAATGCAGTTGAAAGGGGGCGGTCGCACGCCATATTGCCGTGGCGCAGACGGCCGCGCTGTCTTGCGCTCCAGTATCCGCGAGTTCTTGGCTCAGGAACACATGCACGCATTGGGCGTGCCCACATCACGGTCGTTAAGTTTGTACGTTTCACAATCAGAGAAGGTAAATCGACCGTGGTATTCACAGGGCTCACACTCGGAAAATCCCGACATGATGATATCTGAAGCCGTCGCCATCTCCACACGTGTGGCACCGTCGTTTATTCGCGTGGGTCAGTTGGAGCTTTTCGCTCGCCGTGCCCGTAAAGGGGAGCACCCTCAAGCGCTGGAAGAACTCGAAAAAATTGTGCTGCACGTGATTGATCGTGAGTACGCTGACGATGTTGATAGACAACTCACCACCCCAGAAAAGGCGGTGTTGCTGGCGCGCGAGTTTCAATACCGCCTCACGTCACTGGTGGCAAACTGGATCCGCGTCGGCTTTTGTCAGGGTAACTTCAACAGTGACAACTGCGCAGTCGGTGGTTTTACACTTGATTATGGTCCCTTTGGTTTTTGCGATGTGTTTAACCCGCATTATCAGCCTTGGACGGGAGGTGGTCATCACTTCTCGTTTATGAATCAACCCAGCGCCGCGCAAAAAAACTTCGATATGTTTTGTTCGGCGTTACGGCCATTGCTTACGTCACATCAGGACTGTTTACTCGCGCTGAACAACATTCAAAGTGGATTTTCAAAAACAATACACACGCAACTGGATAATATGTGGGCGGCCAAGCTGGGGCTGGCTCTGGATTTGGAGAGTGGCACTTTGAACGCAGCGTCGCACAGGACTCTTTATAAAGAAGTGCTCAGCGAGCTAGAAACACTCATGATGAAAACGCCTGTGGATTACACTATTTTCTTTCGCGAGTTATCGTCCATCCCCGCCGACATTGGGCCACTTAAGAAAAGTTTCTACAATAGCTCGACACAAGATACAGAGGAGGTGGATAGTCGCTGGACGCAGTGGCTTGCAAAATGGAAAGCGCTCCTTAACAGCGCCAGTGACACGAATGACGAAAATGGTACATCGGCCCGATCCAGTGAAGAAATTTCTAGGCAGATGAAACGCGTCAATCCAAAATACATTTTGCGTGAGTGGTTTGTTGCGCCACGTGATGACACAGCCCTATGCAGAGCAGTCGAAGGAGATGGAGGATAAATACTATCGGTTGAAACCGCCTGAGTTCTTTGAGGTGGGAGGGTTGTCCCATCTTAGTTGCTCGTCGTGACTATTTTGGCTTATAAAGAGTATTGCCATAAACAAGGGCAGGGGGAGAAAAACCTTACGCTAACTGCGTGTCCATAAGAAAAAATTATGTGAAAAATTAAAAATGTATTGATTTGATAATAAAAGGTTTTGTTTTGAATATAAAAATATTTACTATTCTCGGTATTTTGGCCCTTACTTCAGCCTGTTCAAATTTACAAAAAAATGAACAAACCCAATGTGACCATAGTATGTCCTTACTGGATAATGTCTGCGTTCATCAGGAGGTGGCCGATTATGTTAGTTGTGTACGGGCTCACGGTAGTGAGTTAACGAATGAACAATCTGATTCGCTTTCGGCAGAAGCGGGCTACTTTGCTATAACGGCACAAGGTGCCAGTGAAGTTCGCTCTAGTTTAAAAAGAAAATACGCAGTATCCGAAAAGTCTATGATGCTGATTATTGATCAATGCAAAGAAATTGTGAGCGGAGTTAAAGCACCTCAAACGGCCATATTAAATACGATTACCCAATATGCCAACCCTAGGGTAGAGGGCTATGCACTGGATATATGCAGAGAGTGGGGTGAAAACTGCGGTAAACCTGCCGCAGATTCCTTTTGTAAGATCAATGGTCATGCCAGTGCTTTACAATATAAAATACAGCTAGACTCACCGCCCACTAAGGTCATTAGCAGTGGCAGTATTTGCAAAAAAGACTTTTGCGACAGAATAAACTATGTTGTCTGCCAGTAGCTGAGAATGGGCGAAAGGCAGGTTTAGTATTATGGCTAAATTAATTATGTAAGTGATTTTCCAAATAATTCTAAAAAATATAGGATGAGGGTATGATTATGAGAATAACAAAGTGTTTGCAAATATCCAGAGCATCACTATCTAACTTTTTAATTTATAGTGAATGCGTAAAGTGACTAAAATATTCTTGATATTAGTAACCTTTTTCTTATCTGGTTGCGCCACTGAAAATTTTCATTGGTCGCCATTTAAACCGTACCCAGATAACTCGTTACCTGAAATAGACCCTTCGCTTTACGAAATAAGCTATAAAACCCCACCTCGCTACCCTGGTAAAGCAATTAGTATTAAACAGGAAGGGTGGGTTTTCGTGAGCTTTTCATTGAATGAAAATGGTTATACTAAAAATGTAAGTATAGTTGATTCCAGTCCACCCAAAATTTTTGATAAATCGGTTATAGTAGCTCTAGAAAAGTGGAGATTTAGGCTTAAAGATAATGGGGGAAGGATTGACTCCTCGGCGTTGATGTATCAGCTTTTTAAATTTAATCTCGAGCAGAAAGAGTCAATATTTGAAGAGCAGCATTGGGTGGAATGCGAAGAAGAGGCTAGGGCTTGTATTTAGCCTAAGCGCACAACGTAAAGCTGCCTTACAAATTGGTTTGTACTCTTTACTGTTTTCTGCGATAAATAACCCATACTGAAATATAAAAGGGCCGAGGAGCCTCATAATGAAAAAACTAATTGAATGGGCTGAGAAAGACGTATTACGAGCCAGAAAGTTAATGCTATTCAGCACTATATTTGTATATTTGCTCATAACAATGTCGGCAATGGTTTTAATTGCTTGTGGTATTAATTTAGAAGGTTTTGAAACAATTTATTACTCATTTTCTACCGTGGCAGCTGTGGCTATAGGTTTTTATACTGGCACATCAGCAAAAAGCGTCAATGTTAAAGATGGAACATTAGAAAATTAGTTAAAGAGTAATTATTTAAATGGACAACTGATTATTTGTTGTAATAGTTAGCAGGTTGTTTTTAACTCGTTTTAGCATGAGCTTATTGATAATAGTGAGATTAGAATATGAATCTATATATTGGTAAAAATCCTTATATTCAACTTAGAAGTATCTAATCAGTACATTAGATACAGGATACATTTGTTAACGGTTATAAAAATATAACGGGCGATTATTCGCCCGCCGCTTGTATTTTTTACAATTCATTTCCTGCCTGATCCACAGCATCTACCTGCTTACCATCGGGTCCACCGTCACGAGGAGGAATCAAGGCCTGAATGGCATTTGAGTTAGGGTTAGCCGCATCGGGATCGGTGAGCGTAGCCAAGAATTCAACCACCAAATCTACTTCTTCGTCACTGATGTTGTTTGAAAACTCAGTATTACCTGCCAAAATTGCTTCTGAATTTGATAGGCCATTGGGCGCCAGCTCATTTTCACAATCTGCTAGGTCCTTAAACTGATCAAGATTACACATTTCATTGGCAGCAAAATAAGCGGCCACCGACGCCCCGTGTCCTTTGTAATGCTCAACATTGCGTTTAAGAGTACCAAACTGACCGTTGTGCCCCCATGGACCAGTAATGGCGACATTCAACAAGGTCGGTGCGCGAAATGCTCCCGCACCTGTTAAACCTTGTGCGCCCAAATCAGCACCATTACCGCTTTCATCTGTGCCCACACCAATTTGTGGGTAGTTACCGGGCAACGGCGCTTCTGTGGTAAAAAATGATCCCGCATGGCAAAAAGTACAACCTGTGCTGCTGTTCATAAAAGTAATGGCCCCGCGTTTTTCATTGCCTGTTATGGCAGTGGTATCGCCATCTACATAATCAAAAAACGGGTTATCAATAAAAATTTGCACCGCTTCATAAGCTGCCATGGCCTGTGCTATTCGAGAATAATTTATGGCCGGGTTGCCAAAAGCCGCCTCAAACAAGCTTCCCCAACTGTCAGTCGATAAATTAGCCGCCAAAATTTCTTCACGGTAAGCGGTGTGCTCACTGTCGACGCTGTCATCGTAATTAAAATCGTTGATGTCACCCATTTCAGGGGCGGCGGTTACTGGGAAGTGGGCCTGTGCCATTAACATGGCAATGTCACTGCTGCCCACGGCATCGTCTATCAAATCATTTACATCGGCTGAATCTGTGTCCACACCACGGGCATTTTGGCCCACGCGATTATCCCAAAATAAACCTCGGCTCCATAAGACCGTATTACAGGTGGCCGGTGAGTTTCTTGGCACGATGGGGATCATATTCGTGCCATCTGTTCGGCCCGGCCCCAATAATGCCGGGTTTAACGCATTCACACCCACTGGCATAGAAAGGTCGTCACCACCGCACCCTAGGGCTGGATGATGGCACGAGGAGCAAGACGTATCGCCGTTGCCACTTAATGATTTATTGTGGAATAAACGCATGCCCAGCTCCACCATTTCTGCCGATTGCTCACCACGCACTCTGGCAGCAAAGGCTCGCATATTTTCTAAATGCTCGGCCATATCATTATGTTCAAGCATGGCACCCAGACAAGCATCCAGATCGGCATCTAGCACGTCTAGGGCGGTTTGACGTCCCGAGGTGATATTACATTCTGAAAAATTTAATAATCGATCGTTGGCGATGACGGTTTCGGCGCCGTTCTCGTGTCCTGCATTGCTGTTGTTTATTAAGGTCTTGGCGGTCACCATAGATGTGGCTTCAGCCTGCGATACATCAGCTGTGGTCACTGCGTACGTATATTGGGTATTCACATTTAGGTTGAGATCTATGTAGTAGTTATCTAGGGTTTCGATCATCAATACGTTATCTCGATAAAGCTTCACTGAACTGCCGGTATCCACCCAAGATAAACCTATGCTGGTGCCCGAAAAGGCATTGGCAATCAATTCCTGAGGAGCCGTCAAGTTAACCTTCTACAGGATCTACAGGATCTACAGGATCTACAGGATCTACAGGATCTACAGGATCTACAGGATCTACAGGATCTACAGGATCTACAGGATTTAAAGGGTCTGTTGGATCAGTTCCAGTATCTGGCTCGGTGGGTGATTTTTCTACCGTTGCATCGCCACAGGCGGTTAGTACCAGTATCAATAAACTGGCGAATAATAATTGAATGGGAGATTTCACTGTTTAAGCCTTTTTTTAGTTCCTACGCCTGTAAACTCCTCACTTTTAGATAAGTTGACAAGGAACTAAGCGTTAATCACAAAGTGCCAAGACCGTCACATATGGAATGTTAAACAGCCCTCAAATAAGGGGAAATTGAAGAAGGGCTGGGCGTTAAAATCGTAGGGGGGTAAACGTATTAGTAAACAGATCATGGTTATTTTGAATTAAAAAAGCGGCCTTTTAGGCCTTCACAGAGCAAAGTGTGGTCGTTAGCTAAACGTTGGGCATCAGAAATAAAGGTCCCTTAAAAGTCACCACTGACTCCTTCGCTATAGCTTTTGACCATGCCACCAAGAGCAAGCCCAGATTAAAACGCCAGCTATTTTAATTCGCCGCAACTAGGTGCTTCAACTTGTCTATATGCCGTAATACTTCTTTTTTAGGTAAAGGACCTCCATGCCCCATAAAAAACGTTTCTACCCCCTTATTCGCAATAGATTGTAATTCTTGACTAACCTGTAAAGGGTTCTCCTCAAAAGGTGGCCGCTTTGCTTTATGTGTTCTTACAATGCCACCTAGCAATATACCGGATGAAATAAGGTCTCCAACAACGGCTTTGTCGTTATCAATCACTACCGAAATAGAACCTTGTGTATGTCCAGGGGTTGAAATTACCTCACCATCAATACCATAATTTTTAAGGTTAAATGTATCCTTTGAGGTGAGTAAAATATCGGGTTCAAACGTATCATATGGTTTTTGAATAGCTCCGGTTTTACTAAATACCCGCCCAAACCACCCCGCGCTACAAAAATGCATTTTCTTTTGCCCTGTGTAGTACGCAAGATCGCCATTGTGAGCAATTACTGGCGCGCCTGACAACGATTTAATTTTTGCTGCATTCCCCGCATGATCTATATGTGCGTGCGTTATTATAATTAACGTTATATCGGCAAAGGTTCGGTTAATTTTTTTTAGTACATTGGCAATTTTTTGTTCTGTATCGGGTAGACCGGTGTCGACTAAAATACAACCTTGTGAATTTACTAAAAGAAAAGCGTTGATCATTCCAAATGGAAAAATAGCTATTTTATGGACGACTGTTTCACCGCGATTTGTTTTTATCATCATATAAACCTTGTTATATTTATTGTTTTTATGATGATATATCTATGATAAAAATCGTCAATTAGGTACATGTAGGTAACTAGTATGGAAAAACAGAATTATTTTGAAAACCCGTTAGGTTGTCCGGTTGTCTCAACACTTGGGTTAATTAGTGGTAAATGGAAGCCTATGGTTATACATGTTCTAATTGAGCAACCTATGAGGTTTGGTAAATTAAAAAATAAAATGTCTCCCATCAGCCAAAAAGTTCTTACTGAACAGTTAAGAGAGCTAGAGAATACTCATATAGTTCAGCGAGACGTATTTGATGAAAAAGTCCTTAATGTCACTTACTCTCTTACCGATTACGGAAAATCTTTGGCACCGGTATTAGAGGCTCTCTATTTATGGGGAGAAAAAAATGTCCCGTATTGCAGCTAAAAATAGTGCGAGGGCAGGTCTTTTTTTGCATTAAACCCACAAGCTAACCCTCGGGCCATTTTCCAGCCCCCAACCAATAATGAAATCAAACATTGGGCCAACTCACCTGATTATTTAGTCGCTGCATTCATTGAATTAACTGCAAATAAGCCATCAAACTATTAGGGCAACTGTTTATGAGCTAATGCCATAATCAGTATGGCTCTTTACATGGCTGATTTTTGGGTTGTGTTTTATACTAAGAGAGTTCAAAAAATACCGAGTATTTTATTTCTGGTGACTACCGCTTATGGATAAATGGTGGCGTCTAAGCAGGTATTATTATGATTCGCTCACGCATGTATTTTGTAGTTGAACTCACTCTGTTTGCGCTTATCCTTGCGCTGTTTTCCAGCAATGTGCGCAGTGTTGCCATGCAAGTTGATAAAGTCCAAGTAATGAAGCATTGGACGTCACAAAGAATGCGGCAGGCTCAACCCCGTGACTTTGTTATAGATAAGCGTGGTCAGGGTTATATGCGCAAGGCCGATGGCAGCTTGGTTCCGCACGGTCATCAGCTGCAAGCCCTTAAAGTTCAACCCAGCCCTAACGGTAAACCGGCGGGTGGACAGGGTGACTCAAACGGACCCTACATTTCTAATATGAATCCGGCGGTGGGGGATGAGGTTGCCGACAACTATACCTTTTCAGCTACCGTAACCGATGTAAGCGGTGTGCGTTCAGCGGTGTTTACTATTCAGTATCCCAATGGCAGTACCACCCAAGACTTCGCTGCCAGCCTGGCGGGCGAAGATGTGTGGAGTGTGAATCTGCAAGGCTTCACGTCGGGCAGCTGGAGTTGGTGGGTCACCGCCAAAGACGGTACCAAACGAGGCGGTAATACCAGTACCTCGCCAGTGGTGGCCTTCACCGTGAACGCCGGTGGTAGCGAGCCACCTCAGCCCCCTACGCCGGGTGTAATTACCAACGCCCAATGGAGTGACGGTGGTGCTGTGCAAAACGCAGCCGGGCGTATTTATTTTGAAATGCCCGCCAACAAGAAATGGAAAGGCCCTTGGGTTGGTTATGTGTGCAGTGGCACAGTGGTGTCCGACGATACAGCCGGGCGTTCTACTATATTAACCGCGGCTCACTGCGCCTACGACGATGTAAATGGTGCTTTTGCCCGTAACGTACTGTTTATCCCCAATCAAGCCGACACCACGGGTTTGGCCACCGATACTAACTGCAGTAACGATCCCATGGGCTGCTGGGTACCCTCGTTTGCCGTGGTGGATGAAAACTGGAGCCTGTCGGTGTTTCCTAATAATATTCCCTGGGATTACGCCTTTTATGTGGTGGATGACAGCGGTGCCCATGGCGGCACCGGCACCGGCACCCTAACCGATAGTCTGGAAACCGAGGCTGGCTCTTTAATGCTGAGTTTTGAAGTGCCTTTTGTAAATGACTCTGTCCCCGGCGAAGGCAGTGTAGACTTCACTCATGCTCTGGGTTACTCCTACAGTGATGATCCAAATTTTATGTATTGCGCAGAAGACATGACCACACAAGGAGATGTTAACTGGTGGTTGGCAAGTTGTGCGTTATCTGGCGGCGCATCCGGCGGCCCTTGGATGCAACCCGTGTATGGGGGGAATGGCCCGGTTATGTCGGTAAATTCCTGGGGTTATACCTCGCAGCCAGGCATGGCAGGACCGAAGTTGTCAGGCACTTCAGCAGAGTGTTTATTTATTATGGCCATCGGCAGCGATTTTTCTGCCGTGCCCACTTCAAATGGCTTGGCGGGTATTGTGCAAAGCTGCCCATTTGAATAAACCGAATATGCATTACACCTAGGCTGAAATCTGGGCGTGTAGCCCTCAAGTTAAAGCGTTAGTGTCCATGAGTATGTTGGGCTGAGTGCCCAGACTTTACCTAGGTGTATGCATTTATTGTGTAGTGACGGCCCAAGAATATAAGCCCTGCGTGTATGAAACTATCAGTGCACTGCGTCTAGAGGTGGCTGCCTCAATAGAGTGACTTGTGTTTATTTCAAAAATTGCTGAAGTTCCTCGTTCCAGACTTTAAACTTGGCTGTGCCCTTATAGGATTTTGGCAGTAAGGTAATAAAGAACCTATGTACTTGCTGGCATTGATACTTGGCCTCGTACAGCATGACGGCAAAATGTTCCACGGCCGGAAATTCACTTTCGTCTTTGCTGACGGCGACTTTTTTTAACCACTCTTGCTGATGGCTCGATAACAGTCCCGAGGTATCCAGTATATTAAGCAGCTGTTCATACAATTCCCGGTGCGCATCATATTTGGCTGGGCTAAGTTCTTGTGAATACAGTTGAGTGAGTATTTCTGTACGGGTAATCCAATGATTTAAATCTTCGGCCAAGCCCAATAATCGGGGGATTAATCTAAGTGTTCGCTGCCGGTTAATAATGTGAGTTTTTGATATCTGAGCTCTATCCAGCAAGCGTAAGGTCGCATTATTGACCAGTTTGCTGTTTACGGCCGGGTTAAATTGTAAAACAGGTGCTATCACCGAAAATGAACGGCCTTGTTCCACCACATGTTTACGGTAAACAGCAGATATGGTGCTGGTGATAGCTAGGATTCGGCCTTCAATGCCCAACTGATTGCCCTTTTTCTTGAAAGGGTAACCAAAACCATCGTTGCGTTCATGGTGCTCCAATATGGCGGTACCCACCTGTTTGGGCAGGCTAGGTACATGATCGGCGAAGGCCTTTGCTATGCCCGCATGACCTTGATACATGCGCCATTCACTGACGGTAAAGGCGCCGGTTTTATTAGCAAGATCAGGGTTAATATGTAGAAGGCCCACTTCTGTCAACATAGTGGCAATGAATATATTGCTGCTCATTTCTTCACTTAATTTCAGTTCACGGGCAATGCTTAAGGCTATGAACGCACAAGTCAGCACACGCACAAAAATCTTCGGGAAACGCTGCGCCAGAATAGTCAGCTTTAGGTTAATAATGGGGTAGCTGCAGACATTATTAAACTGCGCCCTAACGTCTAAATGTAAGTTTAGCCTTTGTATGGCATCACCAAAACCAAGCTCTGCCAGACGCGCCTCAAGGCATGTATACATTTTCCTACCATCATAGGTATGCGCAAGATTAATACTGGCGTATACGGGTTTAAGTAATTTGTGTACAGCCAAGCGCTTGGCTACCTCTTGGGTGATGGGTTGCCCTTTACGAATAATGAGACTGCCGTGTTGGTTGCGAATATCTTCACTGGCCACCGCTTGATTGCTTAGGTGTAGCTCACCTAGATGCTCGCTAAGGTGGTCCTTCTGTACATCGTCATCAGCCATAATGATCTAGGTTGATCCAGTCAGTTGTAGTGAGGTTGTGGTCACAAAAGTATAGTTGGAAATTGTTGTTTTATAGGTGGGTATCAGCAGGAATTGCAGTCAATCTTGGCACGTAGTTTGTTTGAAGTGTTAGCGAGGTTAGCCAGAGGGTTTTCTGGCGAGAGGGACAAGTATAGCGCACAAAACAAGACCCGCCTGAATGGCACTGTAATTTAAAATGCTAACGCCATTATTGATAAGCTCACCTATCAGGCGTCTTACCAAGAGGAGGGGTAGAGATAAGTATGGTTATTATATTTTTTTAGGTCAAAAAATAAAAACACGCTAACAACCTGCGTCAGTTTGGCTCTTTAGTTTTACTCATATATTAAAATTTGTTTACAACATTGTTCATATCAACACTTACACAAGTAAACAAGTAAACAGGTATATCTATGATTAGAATATTTAGCCACCTTGGACTGACCGCTTTATGCTTGCTGGCATTTAGCGCGCTTGCCTCCACCCAACATAAACCTTATTGGATGAATGACTGGGATCAAGATTGCTATCAAGGAAGCGTGAATACCTGCCGTGAAGATTGGTATCAAACCCCAGTAGGGTCTCATTTAATTTTGTGGGAGGTCTTTAACACCATTGAAAAGGCCGACTCGCCCAAGCTCTTTTCCGAACAGGCGTCTATATCTGAATATGGTTTTATATTTCCCTATGGTAAAAACCGTAACCTTAGCAATACACACCATAAAAATAAATATAAGCCAACTAAACACGGAATGAAATATAGCAAAGAAATAAGCAATGACTTTCGCCCTCAGCATTTTTACAAGCAAAATAAAGTGAGGGCGGGGCGCAAGAAACCTGTATTACCCTTGGGTTTTGTAAAAGATAAAAATAAACTCGATAACCGTAATTACCTGGGGCTTACCTGTGCGGCTTGTCATACAGGAGAAGTGAGCTTTGGCAACACTGGCTATATTATTGAAGGGGGGCAAGCCAACGCAGACCTAGATAAATTTCTTGTAAATTTAGCCGATGCGCTTGAAAAAAATAAGTCTGATCGTAGAAAACTGCACCGCTTTAAAAAACGCTTTGCTAAGTATGTGTTAACTCATACGGATTTACAGGCTGAGCCCGTTAATCCGTTAGCGGCCATCGACTATTTAACTGAAGCTATTGACTACGTGCGTGCATACACCAATCGAAATCATAATGTGGTTAAAAGTGGTCCTGCCCGTTTAGATGCGGTTGGTGCTATATTAAACCAATTGCATGTATCTCATGCCGGTGAAAGCGAAAGCTTAGCCCATCCCTTAACCGCACCGATTAGCTACCCCTATGTTTGGCAGGTAGATCAACTGGAATGTGTGCAAACCAACTGCATATCCAACAACCCCGTGACTCGAAATATTGGCGCGGTATTAGGCGCATTTGGTTATGTGGATGTGGATGAAAACGAAGATATAGACAACGTAATGGAGCTGCGGTCGAAACAAATGGGCCTAAATACTCTGTTTGATTCCACGGCTAAGATGGATAATCTTTACACGCTAGAGCAAGCACTGGCAAAAATGCGCGCGCCAGCCTGGCCAAGTCAGTTCCCTCCTCTTGACGTAAATCTTATTGAACATGGAAAAACCCTCTACACACAGCATTGCAGCGGCTGCCATGTGGATACCTCTGACGGGGTAGATGCCAGTGAACTCACTAATGCTAACGCTATCGGTAAGCAGTTTATTAAAGTTAAACGAGTACATTACTCGCAGGTAGGTACCGACCCAGCCTTTGTCTTGGACTATGGAAAGCGTAAAGAAAAAAGTGGCATTATGGGCACGAT
>MAAA01014359.1_pt1 | contig 28694 bp, 31 predicted proteins | sample 1115971 | NCBI WGS metagenome assembly MAAA01 (sample SAMN04961123, study PRJNA320927) | seawater metagenome | isolation source: sample BD02T6 sea water enriched with oil for 6 days | place: USA:Gulf of Mexico | collected 2013-07-27 | reverse complement strand
CTGAACCTAATACCGTTTGGGTAACGGACATTACTTATATTCGTACTTACGAAGGCTGGCTTTACCTTGGTGTGATAATAGATCTATTTTCACGACAAGTGATTGGGTGGTCAATGGGTGATCGAATAGATACTGATTTGGTACTTAATGCGATGACAATGGCCATCTGGCGACGCAAGCCGAAAGGCAATGTGATTGTGCATTCTGATCAAGGCTGTCAGTACACCAGCTATGATTGGAAAAGTATGCTGGAGACAAACAATCTAACGGTGAGCATGAGTCGCAGAGGCAACTGTCATGATAATGCCTGTGCAGAAAGCTTCTTTGCACTGCTAAAAAGGGAGCGAATACGTCGAAGAATTTATCGTACTCGAGATGAAGGAAAAGCAGATGTATTTAATTATATTGAGCTATTCTATAATTCGACACGACGTCATGGTAATAATAATGACGTGTCGCCAATGGCGTATGAAAAGAACTATTTTTTGAAGCAACAGAGTGTCTAGAAAACTTGGGGCGATTCACTGCCAGCCCAACCTTAGTGGTGAAGTATAAACAGTTTTTTTATTTAACGATCAAGATATCGCACTATCAATCCCACTTTTGCGCACTTAGCATCTGGCTCAGGGCGTGTAACGCTTTACCTTTATTGCTGATTTTCCAGGCAAGAAACACATCGGATTTAATGGTGTAGGTGTGCAATGCTAGCTCAAATGCTTGGCCGCTTTTTAAAAAGGCTTCAATTCTGTACTTGGGTACATGGCCTATGCCCAGCCCTGCCAATATGGCCTCTACCTTTTGTTCCATGGTTTGCACATATAACACTTGTTTGCCTGAGGTTAAGCCGGCGCTGCGACTGACCTCACTGATGGCGGTGTCGTGGGTGACGATGCGGCGCAGTTGCGGTAATGCGTCTTTTAAGGTTTCTGCATTCCGGGTTAAGTGAAGCAACGGATGCTTGGCCGAGATCACCGGTATTAAACTATCTTGCCCAATAGGCATGGCCCGGTAGCCCTTTTGCAAGGGCACGGGGCCGGGGGCGCCCACAATTAAATCTACCTTGTCATGATCCAGCGCTTCCCAGCCACCGCTGAGTACGGTCTCGCAAATATCCACTTCTAAGCTGGGGTGGGCGTTTATAAAATCGTTTAACACAGAGAAAAATTGAGGGTAATGAAATACCGACTCCACCGCGATGCGCAGTTTGGGCTCCCAGCCGGTGGCCAGTTCTTTGGCCTTTTGGGCAAGCGCGGTGGTGGCACTTAAGATAAGCCTGCCCTCATCCAGAATAAGGCGCCCTGGTGGAGTGAGCACTGATCGGCGGCCCTTACGCTCAAATACCGTGATGCCCAGTTGTTCCTCTAGCTTTTGTACCCCATACGAGAGCGCCGAAGTGGCTTTGTTCAGCTCTTCTGCAGCTTTAGCGAAGCTTCCACGCCGCTCAATGGCGTCCAGTATCTGCAAGGACTCTATATTAATGGGGTTGGAGGACATATAGCCTAACTTAAACGTTCTAATAATTAGATCATTCTAATCAGATATGCCCCCTTATTCAAATTCTGTGAAGCTTTAATATAGCGGCAGTTGTTCACAGAGCACAATCAAACAGATTTAAAACACAGAATTGGAGAAACACATGAAAGCATCACTTAAAACATTAGCGAATACTGTAACTAACACCACCGCAGGTCTAGATACCCTACCGGTACGACTCGCAATAGGCATTGTGTTTATGGTGCACGGCGCACAAAAACTATTTGCTTGGTTTGGCGGTTACGGCTTGGAAGGCACCGCAGGTTGGATGGCGTCTATTGGCATAGAGCCGAGTTTGTTAATGGCCACGCTGGCAGGCTCGGCTGAGTTCTTTGGTGGACTGGCCTTAATAGTGGGTTTGTTAGTACGCCCAGCAGGATTGGTATTAGCAGTGACTATGTTAGTTGCCATCTTCACCGTGCACTTTGAAAACGGTTTATTCATGAGCAACAACGGTTATGAATATGCATTGGCCTTATTTGTGGCAAGTCTAGGTTTGGTATTGCGCGGCGCCGGCAGCTTAAGCCTAGATGCCGTTTTGCAAAGCAAACTTGCCAAATAACCCTAGTTAAATAGAAATAGTTAAATAGAAGATTAAATAAATTCCATGAGGCAGAGTTACGGCTTTGCCCATTAATAAATAACAGGATTACAATATGTCAGTTTTAAAAATAGATAGCAGCGCCCGCCTGCAAGATTCTAATTCACGCACCATCAGCCAGTACCTAACAGAGAAGTTAGCTGAGCAGTTAGATACACAAGTAGTTAGTCGAGATTTAGTGAGGCAGCCGCTGCCTTTAATAAACGCTACCGACATGATGAATTTGCATGCTTCAAATGATTCGGATAGCGAGACTTTTCAGCAGCACCTAACGCTCTTTCCAATACCTTAATTCAAGAACTAATGGACACAGATACCCTAGTACTGGCCGCCCCTATGTATAACTTTGGTGTACCGGCAGTATTGAAACAGTGGATTGATTACGTGTGTCGTGCGGGTCTTACCTTTAAATATGGTGAACAGGGCCCGGTTGGTTTAACCAACATTAAACGCGCCTTTATTATTACCGCCAGCGGTGGTGCTCCGGTGGGAAGCTCAATGGATTTTGTAAGCCCATACCTTGCACAAATTTGTAGCTTTTTAGGCGTGCAAGAAGTTATTCAGATCGATGCTAGTGGCTCTAAGGGTGATCCTCAAACCATTATTGCGGATGCTAAATTGCAAATAAATCAGGCGCTGTCTAACCTAAATTCTGAAGCTGTGGTAGGTGCGTAATGGGGTTATTACAAGGCGGTAAGTGGGTTGATAAATGGTACGACACTAAAGCCAATGGCGGTGAATATCGCCGTCAAGACAGCCGCTTCAGAAATTGGTTAACCAGTGATGGCAGTGCAGGGCCAACCGGTAGTGCAGGATTCACTGCTGAAAAAGGCCGTTACCATTTATATGTTTCGTTAGCGTGTCCCTGGGCGCATCGCACCCTTATTTTTAGAAAACTAAAACAGCTAGAAGACTATATAGATGTAACCGTAGTGGATGCCATCATGTTAGAAAACGGTTGGGAAATGAAAGATAACCTAGGCGACTTGGACTTTTTATATGAGTTGTATATAAAAGCCGATAGTCAGTACGAAGGTCGCGTAACGGTACCTGTGTTGTGGGATAAAAAAAACCAATGCATTGTAAGCAACGAGTCATCTGAAATCATTCGTATGTTTAACAGCGCCTTTAATGATTTAACCGGTAATACCGATGATTATTATCCACAAGAGTTACACGGCGAGATTGAAGCGTTAAACGAGCGTATTTATCACACCATAAATAACGGCGTATACAAGGCAGGGTTTGCCACCGGTTTTGATGCTTACCAAGATGCTTATTTAACCTTGTTTGATTCATTAGATTGGGTGGAAGATATTTTGTCTCGCCAGCGTTTTCTAGCGGGCGAAAAAATAACCGAAGTAGACTGGCGATTATTGACCACCCTCATTCGTTTTGATGCGGTGTATTTTGGCCACTTTAAATGTAACCGCCAATTGTTATCAAGCTACCCCAACATTAGCGGCTATGTTCGTGAGTTGTATCAGGTTCCGGGTATCAGTGAGACCGTGGATATGGCGCACATAAAAACGCATTACTACAAAAGCCATACAACGATTAACCCTACCGGCATAGTGCCATTGGGTCCATTACAAGATTTTAATGCCCCACACAACCGAGGCTAGAGGTGCGCGAATCATGATCACACATTTCCCTTATGACAGCTTAGGCAAAGCCAATTACGGATGGTTAAAGTCTAATCACCACTTTAGTTTTGCCAATTATTACAACCCAGCGCGTACCGGCTTTGGTGCTCTTTTGGTGGTGAATGATGACTGGGTGCAAGCGGGCACGGGGTTTGGTGCACACCCTCATAAAAATATGGAGATCATCAGTTATATTCGCTCGGGTGCTTTAAGTCATGAAGACAATACAGGTAACAAGGGTGTAATAGAGGCCGGGGAGGTGCAGGTTATGAGTGCCGGCACGGGTATCGTACACAGTGAATATAATCATACGGATACAGCGCTTACCTTTTACCAAATTTGGATACACAGCAATGAAAAAAATACGACACCCAAGTGGGACAGTAAAAAGTTTCCCACAGATTTTTCGAATAGCGAGTTAACGTTATTGGTATCGGGTTATCCACAGGACGAGGGTAAAGCGTTATTTATTCATCAAGAAGCCCGAATTTTTGGCAGTAAAATAAAGAAGGGTGCGCGCTTTAGTCATAACATTACGCATCAAGCGTATATATTGGCGTCTCACGGCGAGTTTGACATTTCAGTTAATGAAAAGAGTGATAATGAACAAAGTGTTACATTACACAAGGGGGATGGTGCGCAAGTAACGGCCACTAACACAGTGACCATTACTGCCTTAAGCGATTGTGAGATAGTCTTGATAGATGCACCTGCATAACGGTACCTGTAATTTTAAATTGGCCAGCAAATAATGGCGTTTTTATAGTTTACAGTGGACAATTTATTAGTGTGTAGATAGTTTAGTGCGTCAAATGCTAATGAGAGTTCACATGTCTATGAATCGCGCCTACTTATTTATATTGCCCGGGCTATTAATGGCCATGACGGGTGTGGGCGTAGGCGATTTAGCCACCGCAGGTTTCACCGGTGCCATGCTGGGTACCAGTGTGTTGTGGGCGGTGGTACTGGGGGGCATATTTAAATTTATTCTTACCGAAGGCATTGCTCGTTGGCAACTGGCTACCAACACCTCCATTATTCAAGGCAGCGTTAAACACCTTAAAAAACCCTTCATGATTTTTATGGCCCTGTATTTTTTACCCTGGTGCTGGTTTGTGGGAGGCGCACTTATTAATGCAGCCGGAGTTGCCGGTAAAGAAATAGCATTGTTAATGGGTTTTACCATCACCAAAGCGTCTGCCGGTATTGCACACAGTGTGTTTGCCTTAGGGTTAATATTACTGGGCCGTAAAGCATTCTTTAATCACGCCATGAGTGGTTTGGCGGTGATATTGTTTGTGACGGTGCTTACCTGTGCTTGGTGGGTGCCGGTTTCGGCCGGTGACATTTTTAACGGGTTGTTTGTACCACAGATACCTAGTCATCCTGCTGCACTTAGTTGGACCCTAGCCTTAATGGGTGGGGTGGGCGGTACACTTACCATTATTTGTTATGGCTATTGGCTTGCCCACAGTGAGCGCGCGGGCGTTGCGGGTTTAAAAAGCAGTCGTTGGGATATTGCCATTAGCTATTGTTTAACCTGTCTATTTGGCATGGCCATGTTATTAATTGGCTCGGTGGCGGTGCAAGATGGTAAGGGTTTGAGTTTATTGTTAAGCATTAGTCAGTACTTTTCCCATAATATTCATCCCTTTATGGGAGTGTGTTTCTTAGTGGGGGCGTGGGCGGCGATATTTTCAAGTTTGTTAGGGGTATGGCAGGCGGTACCGCTTATTTTTGCCGACATAGTGCAAAGTTTTAAGTCGGGTAATGTGGCGTTGCAGGATTTACCCAATACCAAAGCCTATCGCTATGGTTTGTGTGTCTTAGCGTTTGTGCCCATGTTGGCGCTGGTAATGTCGTTTAAAGATATTCAAAAACTGTATTCGTTGGTTGGGGCGTTTTTTATGCCCATATTAGCCTTGACCCTATTGTGGTTAAACAATAAGTACGTGAACAAGGAATTTAAAAACAGTGATTGGCTTAATGTTGCGTTGTCTTTAGTGTTTTTATTTTTTGTGGCCAGCATTCTCTATAAATGGATGGGGTAATAGAGCGTCCTTAAGTTATATCCTTTGTTAATTCAATAGCTATCGGTTATTACCAATTAAGCCAATAGGGCTAGACTTAATGGGTAATGACGGAATTAACCACACAGGTGAGGATGCAAAATGAAGGCTCTATTAGGCCTAATGGCCAGCGTATTATTAATAGGCTCAATGCAGGTTAGTGCTAAAAACTATGTGATAGGGGTAGAATCCCTTAACTATTACCCGTTGTATTTAGGCCGTGGTAATACCTACACTGGCTACGCTCGTGAATTACTAGATTCTTTTGGTAAGGCTAATGGCCATAGTTTCACTTATAAAGTGTTGCCGGTAAAACGATTATTAAGTGATTTTTTAACGGGTAATTTAGATTTTAAATACCCCGCCAATAGTAAGTGGGCACCCAACGCTAAGCAGGGGCACAAGATTGTCTACAGTAATAGCACCATCGAATATATTGATGGCCTAATGACCACCTCAGGCAATGCAAATTTAACCGCCGACAACTTAACTACCCTAGGTACACTAAGAGGCTTTACCCCTTGGGTATTCATGGATGACATCAGTAAAGGCAGCTTAAAATTATTTGAAACCGACTCACTAGAATCGTTGGTATCAATGACCAGTTCAGGGCGGGTTCAAGGGGCTTACATTAATGTGGTGGTAGCCCGTTATTACGTTGAAAATCAACTGAAAAAGCCTGGTGTGTTAACCTTTAATAGTGGCCTGCCACATGCACGTGATCATTTTTTGTTGTCCAGTATTAAACATCCTAAGATCGTTGAGGAGTTTAATGACTTTTTAGCCAGTGAAAAGGCCCTTGTTGATAAACTAAAAGATAAATACCAGGTTAGATTAAGTAACTAAACAATACCTAATTAATTTAACTCAAGGCTAAATGTTACTTGGGTTAAATTAAAGGTGTGATCCTCTGTCATGTTTTGCACTCTGATTTTTAATACCTTTCAAAACGTATCAATACCTACCAAGATCTAAACCTAATAAATACAAGCAATAAATGTAACTAAGGCTTAATAACTGAAACTGGTTTGAAAGTTCAGCTCTATGGTTCTGGGTGGGGCGATGATAACTTGGCCTGGATAGTAAATATCACTCCATGGCGCATACACTTGATCGGTTAAATTACGAATATGCAGTGCCAAGCGAAAGTCCTTGTGGCTATAACTGGCAAACGCATTCACTAATGTGTAATCCAGTAAGGTCACAGTATTACTGATATTGGCATAACGGGACGACACATAGTTGATGCCCAGACCGGCTTCCAATGGTAACTGAGCAATTCGGTTGATACTGCCCCAAATGCTGGCGGTTTTTTCAGGCACATTCACTGGGGTATTATTGCTGATGTCTGTTTCCGTGTCGTCATTATAAAAATCCCCAAATTTAGCTTGAGTATATGCAAGGTTGCCCCCTATTCTTAAGCGCTCATTGATAATAGTGCGAATGGCAAATTCAAGCCCCTGCGAGTGTTGTTCATTAATGGTCACGGCCTCGCCCGATTTCTGACTAACACTTTCTTTTTCTATATCGTATAGCGCCAGTGTGAATTCACTGTGTTCATCCAGCGTCGCCTTTAGGCCCACTTCCATATGGATTAAGTCCGCGGGTTTAAAGGCGCTGATATCACTTACTGCAATAAAGTCCCCTGAAATATCATCATGTTGTTTACTAAATTGTGTATAAGCGGTGACGGATGGCGTAAGCGCATATACCAAGCCCAATGAGTAACTAGATTGCTGGTAGCTTTTTTTAATGGTTTTATTTTCACGTATGCTTTCATCAAAATTATAAAACGCGCGATCAATATATAAATCTTCCATTTTATAAGAGGTATTTAAAGCTAAATTTTGGCTAATTTTGCTGTGATTAGAAAGTGTTACAGAGGTCATTTTTAGTAACAATGTATCCTTTTTAATGTCCACAGTACCGGCCACATCAAAGCTGTTAAAGGCGCCGGCGTCGGGGTTGTGAATATTTATGTCGTCTACAAAAAAATCAACGGGTTCAAAACCGACAAAATGATCAAAGTCATTTTCACTGTATTCAAGGTGTAATGAGAAAACACTGGGTAAACTTGCCACGTCTTGTTCAAGGGTAAAACCCGATTGCAGCCCAAAAAGTTCACGGTCGTGTTTTACATACAAGCGGTCTCTGTCTAGGTTGCCTGTGGTGCTGTTATAAATATACGATTCTGCATTTTTCCAAAGGCGCTTGGCCGAAAATTGATACAAGGTAGTTTGATTTTTAAGTTGCTCACTGGGAGCCCAATTAAGGCGTATGGTCTGCCAGTGACTTTTTGAACTAATAACATGGTCGGCCACATTGTAGTTATTGCCAAGGGTTGCCCTATCGATAACCAAGTTGTCTTCAGTTTTAATGACATCTGTAACTGCATTTTGAGCCACGCTATTAGGTACCATAGGGGTGCCCCAATAGGAAGGTAAGTCATCTTGTTGCAGGTCAATGGAAAACGTTATATTAAGTGTGTCATTGATTTGGTAATAGTATGACGACTCGCTATTTATATACTCGGCATGACTATCGTCTACCCAACCATCCGATGCGCGGTAATTTACATTTAAATGATACGCCATTGAATCATTGATGGGGCCAGAGAACTGCGCCATGTGAGATGTGTCGAGAGTGCCTTTGGCTAGGCGTATATCGCGATGATGCAATTGTGTAAGACTGGCTCGTTTGCTCACCATATTAATGGTGCCCCCAGCCGAACCCTGGCCGAGATGTAAAGAGCTTGCCCCTTTTAAAATTTCAACACGTTGTAAATTACTGGTGCTTAAAGGTCGCATATTAAAGGTGCTTTGCCCCATAGAAATACCATTTACCAATACCTTTATGGAATTACCGGTAAAACCTCGCATGCTAAAACTGTAGGGCTCAGATGGAGACTCTCCTGATATAACCCCCACCATGCTTTGCACTACTTCAACAACATTATTTAAACCTCTTGCCTGAATGGTGTGTTTATCAATAATTTCAATGCTGGCAGGTGTGTGGCAATTGGTTAAGTTAAAAGGATTATTGGTCACGGCTTGCATGTTTAAACCAATGTCTTTTACCGCGGCACCTTCGACTTTTAAATTGATTACTTCTTGTAAAGACAGTTCGAATAAACTGTCCATGACATTTTTATCCGGCTCAATTTGGCAAGCACGAGTTGTTTGAGTGGATAACAGGCACAAGGACGTGGAGAGTAAAATAATATGGCGAATATAGTTAAGCTTTGTGATCATAAATAATGACAACTATTCAGCTAACAGATCAGTCACCGATGTTAAAGGGATGACACGTATGACCAAGTATAGACCTAACTGCGTGGTGGCTTATTTGTAAAAGAATTAAAAATAAATTCCGTTATTCCATTTTTGTTATACTTATAGAGGCACAACAAACGCAGACGTTGTGTTTAATATCAGTGGTAAATTTAAGGGCTTAGTTTAAACCCTATTTTCGTGATTAGAGGGCCCCAAAACAGCGGCCAAAATTTTGTAAATTGTCATCTTTTATTACATCTTCTAGCATGTAATCTTGAAATTCTTGAACGCTCATGTCGACAGTATAACTGGCTGGGATATTCATCTGTTCAAGGCTGTGGCCCAGCCCAATAGACATGCCTTCATGGCTTGCCTGTACCCAGCCTACTAAGGCTGTTCCGGAAAACTGTAATGTGTAATGTTGGCCTTGGTTAAAGAAGGTCTTAAATTGTTGCACGTTAAAAAGGGCTTTCATGGCCAATAAGTCCCAGTGTGCTTGGTGGCTAAATTCATCATGGCCACTTAGGTGACTATGGCCCCAAGAGATCAACTGCAATACTAGGGGCTCCACTGTGAGCCCCTTAGAGGTTAATTGATAAGCCGAGCGTTTGTCGTTGCTGTGTTGTTTTTCAATCAACCCCGCCTGCTCTAATTCCTTTAAGCGACTGCTTAATAAGTTAGTGCCCATGCCAGGCAGCGCGTCATTAAAGTCTTTAAAGCGGCAAGCGCGAATCAGTAACTCTCTAAATATTAATAGGGTCCAGCGCTCACATAACATGTCGGATGCTAGGGCTAGGGCACAATTTTGTTTGTAGCTGCGTTTCATGAAAATCCTTATATGCCAAGCCGCTGACAGTTTTAAGAGAGCAGTTGTATTTTAAACATTGCTATATGATTTTAAAGTATTATTATTGCTATATGTTTTTAAAGTAAAACGAGACTTGATGATGAAAATTCAAACTCCAATAGCGGCAAATGCCGTGTTTTCGGGATTTAGTGCCGTATTTATAGCTTGGCAGGGTATTTGGCTGACCACGCATATTGCCATGCCCCAATGGTTGTGGACCCTTATGATGTGGGGGTTAGCGGCTTTTTCACTGCAATTGGCTGTGATGGTGGTGAATGCGCAGCTAGCTAAAATATTGATTAAATCGGTCATTATGGCCGATGCCTTATGGTTGGTGATGGCAAGCCTTGCGCTTATGTGGTTTCAGGGCGCGTTGTCAGTTATGGGCATCATAATTGTATTGATGGCCAATACAGTGGTGGGGGCTTTGGCTGTATGGCAGTTCTTAGCATGGAAGCAAACATTGAAAATTTCAGATGTGGTTGAGACCGCATAATCATATAAGCGTATAAATTTGGGTAGAGGCTGGATATATAAGATAGAGTGTAATAGTCAGCCAAAAAATTGTGTCTTGAATGTACGTTGTTTACCTCAAACCTGAATGGAAAAATGTATGAAATATCTCTGCTCTTTTATTATCTGTGTGTGCCTAGTAGCCTGCAGCGGACCCTCTGGCAAAAAAGAAAAAGAGTTGGCCACTGAAGAGTTTATTAATTGTAATTTTTATAGCGCCATGGAAACGGCCCAGCAAGCAATTGACTATGCTGGTGAAGATATTAACATTAAGATGCCTGCATTATTAATTTTAGGAAAAAGTGCAGATATTTTAGATCAACCTATCTTAGCTCAATCAGCCTATGAAAAAATAGTTGCCTTGGCCCCAGGGGTAAGTGATATCCCCCAGGCAAAAGAGATTGCCAATAATTTTGTGAGTAGTTTGTCAGAGTTTACGCCTGAAAAAGTTAAAAATTGCCCTGCCTTACAGGGGTAGTGTTTGTTAAAAAAGGGAAACACCATGTTGGAGCTTAGACCTAGCTGTGAATGCTGTAATAAAGATTTACCACCTGAATCTGATGACGCGATGATATGCACGTTTGAATGTACCTTTTGTGTCAGTTGCGTTGAAAATACCTTAAAGCAAATTTGCCCAAACTGTGGGGGTAATTTTACCTCACGCCCCATTAGGCCTAAGGCATTGCTAAAAAATAACCCTGCGTCGACATTACGTGTGCTAAAAGAGGCGGGTTGCGCAATACATAGTATTTAAGAGTATTAAAGGTAGAGTGTTAAAAAGTGGATTGTTGCATAGTCGGTTATTGATTGAATCTAAAACAATTAAAGGCACATGACATGAAAGAGATTACGCGCATTAATCACGTGGGATTAAGGGTAAGTAATTTAGGAGTGACCCGTGAATTTTACGAAAAATTAGGTTTTATTTTTTTAGTGGGCCCTATCGGCCCTGAGCCGGTGGCGATTATGGAGCACCCATCTGGGGTGAATATTAATTTCATACTTAATGCATCACAGACTAAGACCTTAAATGTATTGATGGACGTGCCCGAAAAACATACCGGTTACACCCATGTGGCGTTGGAAGTGAGCGACCTTGAATCGGCACAACGTTATCTTGAATCTATTAATTATGTGATTACCGAAGGCCCTATTGTCACGCCAGAGGGAGCGTCGTTTATTTTTATCCGCGATCCTGATGATAATGTTATTGAGTTTCACAAACCGGTTTAACCGTAAACTGCCGGATTAAAAAGACAGCCCTCAGGCGTGTGGGCTGACTTTTTACCATGGACTTACCCTGACCTCCTTATTAAATAGGAATAGGCATGCCGGTAATGTGTTGATGAAACACAAAGGCCAAGATATAAACTAAACTTCCCAATACGATAGCCAAGATATTTAAGCCTAGGGTTTTTTTAGGTTTTGAAGTTGCAATCTGCTCATTGTTTGAAAAAATTATCGTGAGCAGTGAATACACCCCAAACGAGCCGACTAATAACAGCGTTGCTAAATCTCCATTGGCAAATACATGAGCCGCTGAAAATATTAATACCCCCAGTAGCATAGGGTGGCGTAATGTGGTTTTCATACTGCAAGGTAAGTATGTGCAAGTAAGAGAAATGAATGCAGGCCACATTAATATCACAGGAACCCAATGTGCGCTTTCAATGGGGGGGAACAAGTGAATAATATCAGCATGGCCTTTGCCATAAATCATTAAACCTAATCCAAGTGCCGACACTAAACTGAACAGCCCTAGATATGGCTGCTGGCCAATTTTATTAATGAGTTGTTTTTTTAAGGAAAATATCGGAACTAAGTGCACGCCGTAAAAAATAATCATGCCTATTATTAGCAATTCCATATTATTGATCCTCTATGTTGATGGGGTTTATATTGATCAGTATTTTATTTAATACTTTTTGGCAGGTTTTTAAATCCTGTTGACTAATGCCCACCGTGGCTTGTTTTTCAAGAGACATAATCAGTTGGGCTATGCCTGTAAAATCAGCCTTGGGTGCAACGCATATTCGTTTAATGCGTAAATCTTGTGGATCGTTAATACGGTGTATCCATTCTTTTTCTTCAAGTCGGCTAATGGATACTGACAAAGACGCTGAGCTAATGGCCAGTTTTTGTGCCAGCTGTTTTTGGCTATAGCCTTTCTCTTCGCCCATTAATAAGCCCACAATACGAAATTCGGCCAAGCTTAAATCGTGGACTTTAATCGCAGACTCTAATGACACCGACAATAAGCGCTGTACTTTGCTGATGGTGGGCAGTAATAATTTATTAAAGGCGGCAAGGTAGCCTGCTTGGTTGGCCATAATGAGGCTTCCTCGAATACTTGTAATTAGTTAGACTAACTAACTATAGTTGAGGTGAAAGCACTTGGCAAGTGGTGATATTTTTGGCTATGAATTAATAGGGCAGGGGCGTTTGGTATTTGTAGTGCCCAAGGCTTAGTAACACGCCTTAGGGTTTTAGCCCTGAGCATTTAAAAGGGCTGCCTTACAGGTTTTGCCAATGATGCTCGATTCATTAATAACGGCAATCTTAGCTTAATACACTAAATACACCGCTGGCTCTGGCTATTCTTTTGCTATTTACACTGAAATAACAATTGGCAAAGGCCATGGTTTTACCGACCTTTTGCACATCAGTGTGTATCTCAAGCCAGTCGCCTAGTTTGGCCGAGCCAGCGTAATCTATGGTTAAACTTGCTGTAATTAACGGGGTAGGCGTAGGGCCTTGAAAGGCGGCATTGTAGCCCAAGGCTATGTCGGCAAGGCTGCTAAATACACCGCCATGTAACAGGTTACGTGCGTTGCAATGTTTTTGCTCTACCTGTAAACCAATCACCAATGCATTGTCGTTTTTTTTATTATAAATAGGGCCCAGTAAATCTAAAAATGGGCTGCTCCTAAATATAGGTTCAAAGCCTTCTGCGGGGATATTCATTAAGTATTCCTTTTAATTATAAATTTCACTCCCCCAACACTAACAGTCAAAGATGTACTTTTATAGAGTGAACACCTGTTTACTAAAGCTAAGTTGATTGTAAATGAGTCTTTAATTTCTAGTTATTTTTCATTAGTCCCCGGTAATGCAAAAAATAAATACGTGCCTTCCCTGTCTTAGGATTTTGATTAACTGCGCCATTGATTAATAAAAAGTCTAGATTTGTCTGTTAATTGGCCAGTTAACACCTGTGTGCTAAGTAATAAGAAAATTAATAATGCAGCGGTACAAAAAATCGATAATCAGGATTCAATCATGTGACATCCAGCTTGCTGGTGTGCGCTGCATTTATGTCAGCGCATGTACAGGCCAACAGTAATGAGGACGCTGTACATGAATTAGCGCAGGGCTGCTATGCGGTTCAATCGGGCGTGAATGGTCAGTTCTTAAAAAAATATACTAAGGGTGGTGTCATTGATGATGGCCTAAGTTACCGTTTTGAAAATGTAGGCGCAGATGATGCCGCCCATTTTTTCTTTAAACCCTCCTCATTAAATAATTATTTAATAACCGACAAAGACGGACGTTACTTAGCAAGTCACTTACCCGCGGAAATAAGCGCGGGCCGTTACGCCGGTGTTTTTGCTGAATGGGAAGTGACCGCAAAAGATGATGAAAGCGGCGGTCATGTATTTAAATTACGTGGAAACGCCTTAGACATGGGGCTTAAACATAACTATTCAGACGGTGGATTGTATTTCTTTGATTTATTAAATCCTGGCAACAACGACAGTGAGAAAACGTTCACGTTAGTAGCCCAAAATGACTGTACTGCATTTCCAGAAGTGAGCACCAATGTAACCGGTGATTTAAATAACCTTAAAGGAGATGTAAACGCACCTGTACGTGGTTGGATTGATGCTCACACTCATATCACCTCTTACGAATTTTTTGGTGGTAAATTTATGGCGGGTGAACCGTTTAACCGTTGGGGGGTAGAAGAAGCCCTTAAAGACAGTAGCGGTTTACACGGGCCGGATGGCGCATTGGATTTAATTGGAAATCTATATGCAGTGGGTGATGTAAACTTTCGTTACGATACGGAAGGTTGGCCTAACTTTCCTTATTGGCCAAGGCACGATGCACTAAGTCATATGGGGTATTATTACAAATGGATGGAGCGAGCTTACTTATCTGGGCAGCGCATGCTAACCATGTCCATCGTAGAGAGTGAAGTTTTGTGCTGGGCTCAAAGCACCATTAATCCAGCCAGTTGGGTGAACCCTAATAGCTGTAATATTATGGACAGCATTCGCCTGCAAGCTCAGCGAATTAACGAACTAGAAGCGTATATCGACGCTCAAAGTGGTGGCCCTGGTAAAGGTTGGTTCCGAATTGTTCGTTCCCCAGAAGACGCTCGCCAAATAATAGCGGATGGTAAGTTAGCGGTACTGCTGGGCATTGAAGCATCTGAAACCTTTGATTGTGGATTAAAAGACCACTGCAATCGCAATACCCTTGATGCCAAATTAGATGAGGTTTATAACCTAGGCGTGCGTGCGGTTTACCCCACTCATAAATTTGATAATGAATTAGGGGGCGCTTCCACCAATGCAGCCGATGGCTTTATTAACCTGGGGCAGTATTTAAGCGCGGGTCGTTTTATGGAAACCAAAGAATGTGATGAGCATACCGCCGGTAATTCGTTTACGTCTGGGTTCCCATTGTTAGGGTCTATTCCGTTTGTTAGCGATATTTTAGATATCATTGGCTTAAACCCACAGTACGATGAATCCATAGAGCACTGTAATAAATATGGTTTGAGCGGTTTGGGTGTGTACTTGGTTAACCGTTTAATTGATAAAAAAATGTTAATTGAATTGGATCACTTAAGTTCTCAAAGTGCCACTGAGGTAATGGACATAGTAGAAGCCCGTGGTTATAGCGGTGTGATTACGTCCCATAGCTGGATGAGTGATGGTAAAGCTGGCCAGTTACATGAAAATACCAAACGTTTATTCCGCGCCGGTGGTTTTGGTTCACCCTATAACAGTAACGTGCACGGTAACGAAGGCAGTATGTCTCGCTACCTGGATGTGATTGAAGAAACCCCATACCTTGCAGGTGTGGGTATAGGCTCCGACATGAGCGGTTTAGGTGGTCAGGCAGGCCCCCGTGGTGATGTGGCAACCGATCCATTGGTTTACCCATTCACCAACGAGTTTGGTTTCACCTTTGACAAACAAGTGTCGGGTAACCGCACCTTTGATTTAAACCAAGACGGTATAGCGCATTACGGTTTATTGGGAGATCAAATTCAAGACATGCGTTTACGCAGCTCTACCCGTGTTTATGAAGCTCTGATGAATTCAACCGAAGCCTTTTTGCAGATGTGGGAGCGTGCTGAGGCGGCCCCCAAAACCCAATACCATGATCCGTTAGATAATTACGTTAAAATTTATAACCGCAAAGCACAACGCTGCATGGATATAGGTGGTCACGATAACAACGTGGTGAACGGTGCTAATGTGCAATTGTGGGACTGTGATGATGAATCATTTGATCAACAATGGTTGTGGGATCGTACCACTGGAATGATGCGTAACCGTGTTAATAATAATATGTGTTTGGATAACCGGGGTCAGGCGCACAACGATGGTGAAATTGTGGTGTGGGAATGTGTAGACAGCGATAACTTACGTTGGACTTACAATATGAATACTCTGGCCAGCAAACACAACTCCAACATAGTAGCCGATGCCTACAGCTATGATAACGGTGGCAACGTGGGCCAGTGGGAATACAATGGTCGCCAGTGGCAGGAATGGGAACTTCGCCCAATGAGCGCCATTTACAAGTGGGTTGATTGGCGTGATAAACGTAAAGGCAAGTGTATTGATGTAACGGGCGGGGTGGCGGCTAACGGCACTAACGTTCAGTTGCATAGTTGTAATGGCAGCGATGCACAAAAGTGGTTCTATGATCCAGTATTAGGCACTCCTAATGGTAATACCGCTAATCACAGTCAATTACAAATTAGTGAGTGTGTGGTGGGAGACGTTAATCAAATGTTTGATAAAGACGGCAATAATTTTAACTCACGCTTAAATAGCAATCAAAAAATAGATGCATCAGGCACCAACAGTGGTGACGCAATTATTTTCCATGAAGCAAATGGCGGTGACAATCAGAAGTGGCGTGCAGGTTTGTATTAAACACGCACTTTACTGATTAACAAAGTATGGAAGCCAGCCCATTTACGTGGGCTGGCTTTTTTTGTTGGTGTATTTTTGGAAAATTTTAGGTGAACAGCGCAAGGCTTAGTTTTTAGAGTTACCCAGGCCAATCGGTAAAAACCCCTTCCACCCCTACAGTAGTTGCTAAAAAATCCAGTAACACCAGTTGATCTGAATCGGTGTTTATAGCGTCCTTAATTGATTGGTAATACCAGCCACCGGCTAGTGGGTCGGAGCATACTAAATTCTTTAATTTACCCAGTACTAAAAAAAATCTACCTTTATTCGATAGATTAGTTTATTGTTGTGGGAAATATTACCACCAGTGGTTTGCATGTTAATGTCGTATCAGTAACTGCGTATTATTATCTTTTTATTACATAAACTACTCAAGATATTCAAGATGCATGCGAGATAAATGGTAAAAGTTATCGGTTATACAAATAAGGATATAGATTATGAGTTCAAAGCTATTTGGTGTGTTAATTGTAGGGCTAACCCTATTGACAGCTGGGTGTAGAGAGGAGGTGAGCTCAGAAGGAGAAGCAGTTGTTTGTACTACTGAATATGTACCTGCTATTTCAGTAAGGGTTTTTGATAAAGAAACCGGAGCGGCTATCGCCTGTGGTGTCACAGTACTATTGGTAGATGGAAATTTTTCAGAAGAATTAATTATTGATGATAACCAGTGCGACGATTACTTTACATTTACAGGTGCGGGTGAGCGATCAGGTAACTACGATGTATCAGTGACTAAAGAAGGTTACACAGAATGGATGCAATATGACGTTGAAGTTTCATCTAATCTTTGTCATGTTAATACTAAAAGTTTGCAGGCATATCTAGAGAAATAATTAATGGCTGACTAGGGAGCGAATCATTCTTGCGGGTCACTTATTAAAAAATTAGAGATTTATTCACTAGAGTTAGTCATGAAATAAATAGTTCGATAATAAGTTATTGAACTTAAGACTAGGGTATAGGTACTTTTATCAATATTTTGGGAGTCAGCCTTGGGATTTTAAGTAAACGTCGCAAGGCTTAACCCTAAGTTACAATCCCATGCCAGGCCAATCGGTAAAAACCCCTTCCACCCCTACAGTAGTTGCTAAAAAATCCAGTAACACCAGTTGATCTGAATCGGTGTTTATAGCGTCCTTAATTGATTGGTAATACCAGCCACCACCACTGGCTAATGGGCCGGAACGCTCCAGTGTCCAAGTGATAATTTTTAAGCCAGCCGCTTTTGCCAATTGGCTATATTCACTTTCAATTAAGTGATTATCACTGTCTAGCGCCACCAATGCCCAAATGTCTTGGGCGGTGGGTGTAAAGTTTATATCATCCATACGCTCATCTAAAAAAACAGCCTGTTCACCAAACGCAGGAGATTGTGTTATCCACTGCACTACATCTTGTCGATTAAACGATTGTGGATAAACGTGGCTAGTATCCACTTGGGCTTGGGTATATTCATTAAGCATTTTGTGTGCGTAATCTTGTTGGCTAAATCCATCATATGGCATGGGTACCTGTGGGGCTTTTAGCTCTGGCGTCATCTTTACATTTAAAGACTTAAACAATTCAATGCTCTCCTTATGGCTTAACAGCGTGCCATTACTTGCATAACCGTCTGTGCGAAAACTGGGTGTGCCTGCCATATAATCACTCACCGTAGTCGCAAGGGGGTTAAAACCCTCCATCTTGCCTTTTAAGGTTTTAAATTGGGCAAGGGTAATATCGCTGGTGCAACATTTGGCAGTGGCCGGGTTGCCGATGTTTGCGGGTGTAAAAGGATCACTGCATTGATCGGCTAAGGGAGTGGCTAATATGTTAGTGGTCGTGTGCAGGTCACATTGTGAATGCCGGCATACTAGCTCTTTGTCAGCAGTAAAGGTGACATCACATTCAATAATACCTGCCCCCATACGTGCCGCTGCTTCATAGGACTCTTGGGTATGCTCAGGGAACTGCATAGCGGCCCCCCGATGGCCAATAGAAAACTCGGTCTTTTTAAAAGGCAGCTCTTGGCAGCTTTCTAGTTTACTTTTTAATGGACTGGCGGCTAAATCATTCACTAAAAAATAAGGCCGCGGTCCTACTTGAATGTTTTTTAAGGCAGGCTCGATTAAATTTCTGCCTTTGGGGTCATTTGTAAGACTGTATTCACATGCTGCCAGTAATATAGAAAGGGTGGTGAGCATTAGCTTTAGTATTTTCATTTATCACTTCCTGTACTTTTATTGTGAATGCACCTCAAAGGTAGTGCGTAAAAGTGACAGGTGGGTTACATAATCAACAAACGAATGAATGAAGGTGTATTCTATTAACGTGATTGAACCGGTGAGGAATCTTTTAAAAGATAGAATGGCCGTCGCTTAAATTTTTAGAGCGCCAGCCAAGTTGTGGGTATTTTTAGTATTATTTATTGAACATCGTTTTTCAGAGCTAACAGATTGCTAATTTCACCATAGTTTATGGCTTGTTCTGAATAATCAAAGCTTCCTTTCGTTTGCATTTCAGTGGCGACACGCATAAATGCACCTAGTGCAGCACGCGCCAGTGAACTGCCAGCACTGATGCGTTTCACACCAATATCGGAAAGTATATCCGCTGTTAGGTTACCACCGGCCAATCCCATCACCACATTGACCGGTTTGTCCAGCGAGCTTACTACCGCGGAAATATCTTCAATAGATTTAATGCCTGGAGCGTATAAAGCATCCGCGCCTGCTTCTTGGTACGCCTGCAGGCGTTTAATTGTGTCTTTAATGTCCGGTGTTCCCAGTAAAAAGTTTTCGGCCCGTGCGGTTAAAACAAATGGGCTGCCACTTTGTGTGATGGCTTCACGTGCGGCTATTATACGTTGAACGCCCAGCTCAATAGGATAGATGGGGTTATCACTTAGGCAATCGGCATCTTCAATGGAACCCCCAGCTAAGCCAATTTCTATGGCCTGTTTTATAGTAAGCGCGACGGCCTCTGGTTCATCGCCAAAACCGTTTTCAAGATCGGCGCTTACCGGTAAATGCGTGGCTTGCACTATGCTTTTGGCATTTTTTAAAATATCGTCACGGCCTAAATGGTTATCCTGACAACCTGCAGAAAACGCGCAGCCAGCGCTGGTAGTGGCCAAGGCTTTAAAGCCCATTTGAGATAATAATCGTGTGGTTCCCACATCCCAAGGGTTGGGAATAATAAAAGCATTGGCTTGCTGGTGCAGCTCTAAAAAGGCTTGAGCCATGCGGGATTGTGTTGAGATCGTTGCCTTTTGCTGTGACATGTTATTCTCATTTTATTGATGGCTTAAGTAGTTTGTTGTAAGACACATTGAAGCATGTGCAAATTTTGCAATATATAGGTTAAATCACATATCTGTTGTGCAATAATTGCATAAATGAATACAGAGAGTTTACAGGTCTTTGTGGATGTAGTGCGTTTAGGCACTTTTTCACAGGTAGCCAGACACAGAGAAATAGCCCCTTCGTCTATTTCACGGATTATTTCTGCTCTTGAGAAAGAGTTGGGCGTGCGCCTATTTCAACGTAATACTCGGCAGTTATCGCTCACCGAAGCGGGTAGTATTTACTACCAGCGAGTTGAAAATATAGTAGAAGAGCTCAGCCGTGCTCAGCCGTGCTCAGCAAGCTATTCAAGAAAGTAGCGAACAAGCTCAGGGCCTTATTCGCTTAGCGGCATCGCCGTCTTTTGGCATTACCTGTATTGCGCCTCGTTTAAGTGACTTGCATCAACTGCACCCAAAATTAAAAGTAGAATTACTGTTATCCGATAAAAACGTGGATCTATTTGGCGAGCGCATTGACCTGGCTATTCGGCAAGGCCATTTAACCGATTCAAACCTTGTGGCAGAACGTTTTTTAACAAGTTATTACCGTGTATGCGCAAGTCCGCAGTATTTAAAGGAAAAAGGAACACCTATAAGTCCGGAGGAACTTGTGCAGCATAACTGTTTAACATTTCCATTTTCAGGGTTTGATCAAAAGTGGCACTTTAGAAAAAAGAAAAATAATCAAGGCGTAAAGACGAACTTAAAGAATACTGTCAGTGTGGGCATAGAAAGCCCTATCGTGATTAACAATGGATTGGCATTAAAACAATGCGCCACAGATAGTGCTGGCATTGTATTGTTATCAAATTGGTTAGTGGATGACGCAATACAAGATGGGCGATTAATTAATTTATTCCCTGAGTATCAAGTAAGTGCTACCGATTTTTCGGACAAAATAAGTTTTGTATATCCATCTCGATCATACGTGCCGGAAAAAGTACGGGCGGTGATGATGTTTTTAAGGGCATCCATGCCCTAGTTTACAGGCGCGCTTTTTATTTGTGTTTTGTGTCGACCTTAATGCCCAGCATTCTTGAGATAGTGCCATCTTTATCAAAAAACTGATGTTTTATGGCACCCGCTAAGTGCAGCAATATAAACAGTATTAGTCCCTTGCCAACTATTGAGTGCATGGTATGCCCGATGTCTGACAAAATTTCAATTTTATTGGGTGATTTGCTAATAAGCTCAATGCCAAATACGCTAATACCATGACCGCCGCCAATAGACATAAATATTCCTGATATAGGCATTAGGGCGCTGCCAATAATTAAAACCCAGTGTGTAATTTTAGCTAATTTTTCTTGCCAATTTACAAGGGGGCTAATGGGTTTTGGAAACTTGTTTAGGTAGCGCCAAAAAATTCTCACAAGCACAAACAGTAAAATAGTGGTGCCTACCGATTTATGTAAACCAATTAATTCACCTTTCTCCGGTCCCCGTGGCATATCTTCAATGTATAGACCAAACGCCAGCATAGCGATAATAGTGATGGCAACGATCCAATGAAGGCCAACGGTTGGCCAAGAGAATTTTTGGTGAGTGTCTCTCATATTTTGGCGAATCCTTAGTGAGATTTTGTTAATTATGTGGTTATTGCACAAGTATTACACTGCATTATACAAGTTAAATCATAGGGTCATATCAGATTAACTGTATTTTACACTTCCTTACAATAGTGACATTAAAGTGTTGGTGATGATGATTGATGAGGGCTCAATAATGCACATATTTTGGGTGCCGCCGCATACAAACATGAGTAATGAGACAACTTGGGGAAAAGCTCAAGTTGAGTGGCGAGGGGCATTTTTTTCTTAAGGTAATGGCCCATACTCACAGGTGACCAATTGTCATGGGTACCGTGCCAAATATGAGTCTTAATAGTGCAATTATCAATCTCCGCCTTCCATGGCGTAACGTAAAGGGAAATTTCCCTAATGTAACCCTGCACCGTTTTGCTAAAGCAGTGGGTTAAAATCGGGGTAATGTAGCGTTTAAAATCCTCCGTTTTTGATAATGATTGGTCTTGATCTGCGGCGCTGGAAAACAGCATTTTAAACAAGGCATTGGGTGCGACCTTTGCCAAGAGAGTTTGCCAATAAGACAAACATTTAAAAGCCGTTGGATATTTTTTAGCGAGAGTAAATACCATTTTACCCGCCATATCGTTTAGAAAATCATCCCCATCCAGTGGCGCGGCAGCCGAAATTAGGTGCAGGCTTTGTACTTGGTTCTTTATGTACTTACCGGTTTCTATGGCAGCCTGGCAACCAATAGAAAACCCCACTAAATTAACTGGCTGGCCCTTAGCTTCATCAATAATGGTTTTGGCCAAGTACTGATAATAATCTTGATTTTGTAAGGCAATATCAACAGAAAATCGATCGAAACAAATGACTTTTAAAGAAAACTCTTTGGCGTATTGATCAAACACTTCTGCTTCTTTAGGAGAACCCGGAGCGCCGTGGAAATAGATAAGCAATTTTCCCTCTGGTATGCCGTACTCTGAAAAATTCAACTGATTCTCCTTAGTGTGTTGGTAGTCGATTATTTATTAAACACTCATATTTTAGCTCTTTGCATACAAAATCATTTGTGTACAACGAAATAACGAAATTATTTTACCTGTCTGTACATTACGAACCTCAGCGTCCCATACTTGGGTCGTGCGGCCCTTATGGGCAACGGTAGCCGTACATTCAATTCGTCCTTCACGAGCGGTGCCTAAATGATTTGACTTAAGTTCAATGGTGGTAAAACCAGTGGATCCTTCAGGCAAGTTGGCCAGACAACCATTTCCGCAACAGGTATCAGCTAACGTTACCGCAGTGCCTGCGTGCAAATAACCATTGGGGGCTAAGTGGTGTGGTAAAACATCAAGGTGTGCCGTGATGGTATTTTCATCACAATGAGTGACATTAATACCCATGTGTCCAGGTAAGAAGTTGGCACATATTTCATTTAATTGTTTAACGTCCATTAATGGGCATCCTTTTAATAATGTAGGCGCTTGTTTAAAGACAACGATACACGTTAAGTGTGAAGTACACCGCTAGGAATAAGTTCACACACCTTTAAATATAGTTTTTAAGTTTAATTGATTGTACAACGCTTGTAGATTTAATAGCTTTTTCTCTAAGATCGCTATGCTCTAAAAGCTGTGGGTTAGCGCGATAATCTGAAAAAGCACGATCATTGGGAAATTCTAATAAATGAATTCCTTGGCCTGAACCATCGTCATTTCTGTGTGTTTCAAACGCGCGAATTATATTGCCACCGTGGAAACGCATAATTTCCACTGCCTTACGTTCAAAGCTGGATAATAAATTAAAATCTTTCACCTCAATCGTTACTAGAATGTTAATCATTAAAAATGGCCTTATGCTTAATTAATAAATCATATATGGCGTGTGCCATCTTGTTATAACCCTTTTCATTAAAGTGTATCGGGTCCGACTTATATTCTGGGCTGCGTAATAGCGATGATATTAACGAATCGGCTAATACCAATTCATATTCCTGTGCTAATTGGGGATAAAGCTTGGCGACCTTAGAAAAGAGTTTTTTCTCGGGTACACCAATTAATAACACTTGAATGTCACGCTGGTGGGCAAGTTGTATCATGGCGGCTAAGTTTTTCTTAGTTTGTTTTAAGTTGTGGCCCCGTAAAATATCGTTACCACCTTCTAATAAAATGACTAAGTGAGGTTGAGCTTCATCCAGCTCATGCTCAAAACGCAGTAAACCGTCTTTGCTGACCTCGCCAGAGATACCTGCATTAATGACTTCTCTTTGTGTAAGTGTGGCCAGTACCGATGGGTAGCTGTCTGATTCTTCAACGCCTACACCGTAGGTTAAGCTGTCACCAAACGCTAATATAGTGCCATTAACGGGCACCGGGTTTAGAGTTAGTTGATCACAGCCCTGCAGAATAAATATGCTGATAACGAGTAACATACCGCGGTAAAAACGTGTCATATGGAGCACCAGTATAATAATAAGGCTAATTTAGCAATATTGTTCTTAGCTGTCACGGGGGGGAATAGAGTGCTACTTGGCTTTGCATACAATTAGACAGGGTTAGATAAAACTTGATCTAACCCTGCTAACCACTTAAGGTGCAGCTGTGTATTAGGTAAATACCGGCCGCCCACATTGGCAAAGCACTCAGTGCATTCCGAAAAATCATCACAGCTTTGTGTTTGAATAAAACGTAATTATTTTATCCGGCAATCTCCGGAGTGGGCCCTAGAGATGCAAAAACAACGGAAATAGTTATGAATCAGGCAACCATTCGCCACATTAAATCTTTGGCCAAGCGCCTTAAAAAAGAACATAAATCTTTTAGTCACTGTCAGTGCTTAGACCTAGTGTCACAGCAACTCTATGGTGTACGTCATTTCCATGAATTACAAAATACTGTTTCTTCTGCTCAAATAATATCAGCTTCAATTCCTGCCAAAGCACAAACTGACATTAGGTGTAATGATTGGCCTTACTTTCATATTCCTAACTTTAATCTGTCTAATACTAAATATACCAAGAGCACTTTTCACGTCTAGCCAGTGCTGGATTCTTTCTGCTTGCAGATCGCAGATGAATGTAAAGGACTTTAATTAATAACTGTCCTGTGACTATTTATTTACTTGGGAATTACGCATGTTTAAAAGCCGAATCATTAATGTTGTACTTATTACACTTATACTCATTATTGTCTACCTTGTACTGTGGCCTGTGGGCTTTAATCCACCCAAATTTTTACCACTAAAGACACCAGCTTTGGTAGGTGTTTTGAAACCTCAGCCAATAACAAAAAATATGCTAAACATAAAAACAGGTTTTGGACCTGAAGATGTGGCTTTTGACCATCAGGGAAGAATGTACACTGGGCTGGCTAATGGCTGGATAGTACGAACCAATAATCATTTACAGCAGGCGGAAAACTGGGTGAATACCGGTGGCCGGCCTTTAGGATTAGCCTTTAACAGTAAAGGGGAATTAGTGGTAGCCGATGCTATAAAAGGTCTTTTATCGGTTGATGTTAATAAAAATATATCACTTTTATCATCAGAAATTGATGGGGTAGCTTATAAATTTATAGATGATCTGGCCATTGATAAAAATGATGTGGTTTATTTTGTAGATTCTTCAAGCGAATACGGTATTCAGGAAGACTATGTTTTAAAGTCATTTTTGGATGGAAGGCCATTAGGCAGGTTAATGGCTTATTATCCAAAATCTAATACAGTAGAAATTATTCGTTCCAATTTATTTTTTCCAAATGGTATTACCATTAGCCATGATCAGTCATCGGTATTAGTGAGTGAGATGATGACGTATCGTATTTTGCGCATTAGCATTAAGGGCAGTAATAAGGGGGACTATTCAGTATTTTTAGAAAATTTGCCGGGCTTTGCAAATAACATTCGTAAAAGCCAATATAATAAAAATGGTTATTGGTTAGCTTTGTCGGCTCCACGTAATCCTGATGTTGAAAACTTACAAACTAATCCGTTTATCAGGAAAATATTGTTACGCCTACCAGAGCGCTTATTACCGACGCCCAAGCCTGATAAATACGGATTTGTTGTGAAGCTAGATGATCAAGGAAGCCTTGTTAGCAGTATACAAGACTCAACGGGTGTAAATGCCTTTATGCTCACCAGTGCAACGGAATATAAAGGTCACCTTTATTTGGGGTCCATTGAAGACACGGGCGTTAAGAAAATCCCTTTAATCGCTAATTCACATGATTAATTACCCGTAACGTAAGCACTTAAGGCCACGTCACTGTAAAAGTGTACAGCTAAGCATTACAATGTGCTTGTTTATACAAAGCGAAGTAAGAAGTAGTTATGACCATAGGTGTGTTTGATTCTGGGGTGGGAGGATTATCAGTTGCGAAAAAAATACGTGAGCTGCTGCCCCATGAAAATTTATTGTACTTAGCGGATTCGCTGCATGCACCTTATGGCGAAAAATCAGCGTCATTTATTAATGAACGTGCACGTATTATTGTACAGTTTTTAATTAACCAAGGTGCCACGTTAATCGTGGTGGCTTGTAATACCGCGACGGTATCGTGCATTAAAGAGTTACGCGCTCAATTTAGCATTCCTATCGTGGGGGTGGAGCCTGGAGTTAAAACGGCTGTGGCCAATAGCGTATCCAAAGTGGTGGGGATTTTAGCCACTACTCAAACCTTAAAAAGCCGCGCCTTCACTGTACTTGCCAATCAACACTCTAAAAATGTAACGGTAGAAGTGCAGGCGTGCCCAGGATTGGTTGAGCAAGTAGAGGGCTTATTGCTAAATGACAGCAACACCCAAGCATTAGTGCAACAATATGTGCAGCCATTGATTAACAAAGGGGCCGACAAAATTGTACTAGGCTGTACCCATTACGCTTTTTTAGCCCCTATTATTCAACAGGTAGCAGGGCCTAATATTGAAATAATCAATACAGCCACCCCAGTGGCCCAAGAGGTGGTAAGGCGCTTAAGTGCTAGGGGATTAGCTTCAAACAATTGTGAATTAGGCACCGATGCCTTTTTTAGTAGTGGGGAGCTTGAGTTGGCGATGCGACAAATGAAAATATTATGGGGTGAAAATGTGAGAGTAGAACCGATGGTATGATACAGACGTTTATCCACAGGCGTTAAACTCTCTATTAAATTTTACGCCTGTGGATAATGCTCGCGCCGTTATAAATCTAAATATTGGCTAATCATAAAAGAATCGCCTTTGCCTTCGCTGGCACCAAAATAACTGACCGCTTCACGCTTCCCTTTAACGACAGAGCCTATTTCTAGGTCTATGCCAAATTTTTTGGCCAAATCATTAAAGAAATTAAGCGGCTCTTTCAGTTGTTTGTTCTTTTTAACCGATTGCTCTATTCCTAGTTGCCAGTCTTCAATATCTAGTTCATCGCTTTCATTTATAAGCACAACCTTAGCTTGTGGCAATGACTCTGCGTAGGCTTGCATGGCCACTAAAATATCAGGCCGATTGTTTTTTAGCTTTTTCTCTTGGTTTTCTTCTAAGCGATCGCAGGCGATAAGTACGTATATTTGCATGTGTTAGGAGGCCGCCGATGAATGAAGTCTTAGTATATTTGAAATAGCTACCTGCCAGCCAGTGTTAATTTTAAGACATAAAAAAAGGCGTTCACTTTTCAGTGTACGCCATTTTGTCCTGTTTGGGATTTTAGGGGGGGTTAGCTCAACTGAATCCAAGTTGTTTTAAGCTCAGTATAATCATCCATAGCATGAAGTGATTTATCACGGCCATTGCCCGATTCCTTAAAGCCGCCAAATGGCACGGTAATATCTCCACCAAAATAGTTATTCACACCCATAGTACCGGTGCGCACGCCAGCCGCTACCTTAAGTGCAGTGTTAATATTTTGGCTCCATACTGCACCGGCCAAGCCGTAGGGTGAGTCGTTGGCAATACGAATGGCATCGGCTTCATCTTTAAATTTAATCACCGACATTACCGGGCCAAAAATTTCTTCTTGGGCGATGCGCATATTGTTATCCACATCGGCAAAAATAGTGGCGTCGTGGTAAAAGCCGCCACTTTCAGTTTGAGTCACGTTGCCGCCCAATACCAAGCGAGCGCCTTCTTCTTTACCCATTTTTATGTAACCTTGAATAGTATCCAACTGGCCTTGGTTAATAATGGCGCCCATGGGTGTGCCACCAAAGGTATGACCTTCTTTCCAGGACTTAGCGTGTTCAATTACCATGGCTAAAAATTTATCGTAAATGTCTTCTTGAATTAACAAACGTGTACCCGCGGTACAGGTTTGGCCCGAGTTATAAAAACTGGCTACGGCGGCCATTTCGGCGGCCTCCTCTAGGTTGGCATCGTTAAAGACAATGTTGGCGCTTTTGCCGCCCAACTCTAAAAAGGTGCGTTTTAGGTTTGATTGCCCCGAGTACTGCTGTAACAACTTACCCACTTTGGTTGAGCCGGTGAAAGTTTGGCCATCGATATCATTATGCAAAGACAAATGTTTACCTAGGTTAATGCCGTCACCTGGCAATACGTTTAAAACGCCATCGGGTAGGCCGGCTTGCGTGGCTAATTGTGCAATACGCAATGCGGTTAATGGGGTTTTAGGGTCAGGCTTAAGGATCACTGAATTACCCGTGGCCAAAGCCGGTGCCAGTTTCCATGCCGTGGTAGAAAGTGGAAAGTTCCAAGGCACAATAGCCAGTACCACACCTAATGGCAGGCGGGTCACTAGGGCAATAGTGTCATGGGAGGTAGGGGCAATTTCTTCGTATACTTTGTCTATGGCCTCGGCAGTCCAGCGGATGGTTTTAATCGCGCCCGGTACATCAATGTTGTAGGTGTCGGAAATGGGTTTGCCAGCATCTACACATTCAAATAAAGCCATTTCTTCTAAGTTGTCTTCAATAAGCTGGGCCCAACGCAGTAGAATTTCTTTACGCTCACCCGGTGCCATTTGTGACCATACGCCACTTTCGAAAGTGGCGCGGGCATTTTGAACCGCAATGTCGGCGTCTTCAGGGGAACAGTCGGCGATGTTAGCTATCACTTCACCGTTGGCAGGATTAAAGGTGGCTTCAGTTTTACCACTTACAGAATCTACGTTCTTGCCGTTAATGAAGGCCTGATGTGGGTATTCGGCCTT
>MAAA01014051.1_pt1 | contig 28851 bp, 48 predicted proteins | sample 1115971 | NCBI WGS metagenome assembly MAAA01 (sample SAMN04961123, study PRJNA320927) | seawater metagenome | isolation source: sample BD02T6 sea water enriched with oil for 6 days | place: USA:Gulf of Mexico | collected 2013-07-27 | reverse complement strand
AAATCGGTTTCACTGGGGTGGCGCGCCAGAGTGAGGGCGTGGCTCTGATAGTAGTGGCGATCCATGTCGCTGATGTCTAAATTTACTTTAAATATGCTTGCTTTAAGAGCCATGAGGGTTCCAGAGGAGTTTTGGGGGCAATTAGTGATTAGAAAACAGCCCCAGTATACTTTAAAAATGTGGTGAAAAATGAGGGTGCGGAATTGTGGATAAAAAGCTTTCGTCAAATTTTCGTCAAATTTTCGTCAAATTACCATTATAAATGGAGGTTTAGCCCTGCGGCTGCACTGGTGAATTCTACTCTGTGGCCGTCCAAATACTTCTGGGTCATGGCATCTTTGGTGTGTCCCATTAGCATATTTACAAAGGTTTTGTCTTCCCCCTGTTTTAAGTACATATCGCCACCAAGTGCCCGTAATTCGTGCCAAGAGGGTCTAGTGCTCATATCCATGTTCTCGAACAGGGGTAATGTATCTCGTATTCTGGAAAAGGAGTTTGTAAGATACGCACGGGTAACGGCAGACCAGTGTAGTTTGTTTTTGAGGGCGCGGGCATCCATTTTTTTAGGTTTACAATTTATTAGGTAGGGGGATATTAGTCCGCTGGTTAATGTTTCGTGGATAACTGTTTCAAGTTCATCAGTAAGTGCAATATCTAGGCAACCTTTTGCACCGTGTTTTGCAGTTTTGCATTGAATGACGATCAAATGCCGTGGTCCACTAAGATTGTGTTTTGTATTGAGTTCAATAGCAGCCTCGCGGGCTTTTCTGAAGCTGGTTTTAGCCACTAGGGTTTTGAGTCCAGTTACGGGGTGTATCCAAAATAAGCCAGTGAGATCAAAGTTAATTATCTCGGCTCCTTCTGAGGTGTTACTGAATCTTATAGCGTAATCTGGGTAAAGGTTAGGTTCGTATATATCATCTTGGGTAAGTCCAACCAAATCAGAACGGCGCTGTAGCGTCATTATGCCAAGTTTCATGGCTCTTTGAAGCCATGGCGCAGCAGCTTCATAGATAGCGTTGAACCCCTCGATGCTTAATCTTTGACGCTTTTTGCGTGGGGGTAATTTTTTCAGGGTATTGGAGGCTACATTTTCAATTTTCAGCCCCTTGGATTTAGCAAAGGCAAACAGGCTGATTAAAAAGGTCCTATGCACGTTGTATGGGTTGGGTGTGAGTGTGTCGAGGTGCTTAGAAAGTAGCGTGAGGTCTAAGTCATATATGCTGGTGGTGGCCCAGATTTTTGAGATCGCGTTACACAGTTGGTGTTTGCTAACGAGTGTGTTTTTACCTAGTCGCCGTGTGGGCAGGTATTCGTCACGGTAGCGCTGGATTAAAGCGGGAATGAGGGTTTGTGTTCGGTCAAGGTTGTCGTTGGCTAATACAAAGTCGTTGAGTATGGCGTTTGCATCGCTTTGGGCACTGCCACGGTTAAATTTGTCATTGAGTATGCGGGCCATTTTATTAGCGTGTGTTTTGTAAGCGCTATCATTGGCACCTTTTGGGCGTGGTAGTGATTTTTTACTACCACTTGGTAGCTTATATTGATAATAGAGTACACCGTTGGCTTTTCTATCGGTGATGATAAAGTCTTCTAAGCCACGGTTTCGTTTGTCGCGGTAACGGGCCATTGTAAGCCCTCCTTATTGGTCAAGTGATGCTAATAAAGCGTCCACGTCCGAGTTCCCAGTAGCCAGTTCCCAGGCACCAGAATCAATGTAATAAGAACTGCTGCCCCCTCCGGTAACTATACGCCCCTTAACAGCACCGTCGATAAGCCAGTTTCTAACGGTGGTCGGTGCAGGGGCGCTACCGGATTCGAAGTAGTTTTTACGGAAAGAGGAAATGCTAATAAGTTTCTGCATTTCTGGTCCCCATTCTTAATTCATTGATAGCAGTCAAAACCTGCCCAGCGGCTATGGTCGGATTATTCAGGCAATGCACATCTAATGTGTGATTACCGAGAAATTCGTTGTCCTTGATATAGGACCGAGAATCGAGTTTAAAGTTACAGCCAGCACGGCCCAAGCGAACGAGGATATGTTTGCGATCTGGGTAGGCTTTAACCACCTCATTAACCTCCGTAGCGAAGCCACAATCTGTCATAACGATGCCACCTTCTTTTATATCTTCCAGGTCAATGCTGCGGGCGGTGGCCTGACCAAAGTAGGCATCACCAAAAGCGGGTTTGATGACTTCCTCGGACATGTGAATAAGCGCTTGTCTGGGGGAACGGCCACCTAGAAGCGGGGTGCTGGATTCTTTGTTCTTGTACAGCTCAAGGAACTCGGCACGCGAGACATTGTAAACTTCAAGCACCAGCGTGATTAGCTGCTCTTTAAAGCGATGAATTGTGCAGTGGAAGTCGTGGTGCAGCGCGAGGCCAATGGTGTCTTTGCCAACCGAAGGTGGGCCATTCAGGTAAATCAGGGTGCTGTCGAAGAAGTGGCGATCCATGCGAGGCTCCTATAGAGAAGCCTCGATTTTATATATCGTGTGTATAAAAGTATATAAAAATATTAGCTGGGCTTATACTTTTTTAGGCTGGGTCTATGGAAACAACGATCTTGTCCAGTGTGATGATTTGAGTCCATGGTAGGACCACATCACCGTTTAGTGAATACGTTGTACCATAGTGGTGGTTGTCGTATTTTTTCGCGGTGTAGGGAGAAACAAGTGGGGATAGATGCACGTTTTTTGCTGTGACCTTTAACACTTGCATCACTTCAAAGTGGGCGTGACCAATACGTCTAAATAATACGTTTGAACCCTTACTCATTTTCGCAAGGGGATCAGCGCCAATTGTTGTTCCATTATGTAGTGTTGGAAAATATAAATCGGAATCAACCAACACAGCGTAAGTAGAGCGAGTAACATTTTTTGGAACTTTAGAATGTTTCACCAAAGGGGCGCGGCCAGATGTTGTGCCTATGATCGCAATATTGTCTTCTGCATTATCGTCCTTAATGTTTGGGCGAAAGCGTTTGTTAAATTTTGGGTCAATGTCTACAACATTTACATGTAAAACATCAGCAAGTTTAATGATGATGTTTGCACCCATGGCAATGCTGCCTGATAGGTATTGTGAAACAGCACTTTGTGAAATTTCAAGTTTATCGCCGATAACCTGATTGGTAAGGCCTAAAAGTTTTTTGTTTCTTTGGTAAATAGTTTTGGCGTTTGTGGCCACCTTTTTATCATGCGGCGTAATGAGCCTTTTAGCGCCCTGTTTAATACTAGAATTTACGGCCTGCATAAAGCATCACTTCCTTTTTCGCCTTTTGTGGGTGTATGTATATTGATCAGCTTATAAGTTTTAGTTATAAGTAAAGTGCCTATGTGTAACAGTACCTTATAGCTAAGTTAATTGTAATAGCTCTATGATGGTATCTCTTAAATTTAGTGCTCTGTCGCGGAATTCTTTTACTGAAAAAGGAATTTCCCATTCGTTGTTAGGAAAAATGTTACATCCAATGGGAGAAGCGAGTAACACGAAGGCATCTTGGCGATGTAAATTCCTACGTTTAATCCACATCTGTTGTTTAAGAGAAAGGAACCTTGACGTGTTAGTCAGGTCTATTGGCGTAGTATGTCTAACAGGAAGTTTCTTAATGTATTTAACTTCAATCCAAAAATCAGAAGTAGGAGTCTCGATAAAAATATCAGGGACTCCTGCTTGGAAATTGTCGTTAACTTTCCAGTAATAAACTTCCTTATACGGCCTTACGATTTTACTGATGTTCCTTGAAATTCCTGCCTCAAGCACCAGCGATAATGTTATAAGCTTTTGAGCAATACTTGATCTGGTGCAATACGTCATCAAGCGCGTTGTGCGCAGTACCTGCCATTTTTGTCTCTTTTTTAACGTCGAATCCGAATTCTTTTGCTAGTTGGACGAGCGTTCTAACATCTCGGTGTTCCCAGAAACTCCAAGGGTAAACTTCATTAACTACGTCGTATGCGGCTTCTAGGAAGGCATTATCGAACATTGAGCCGTTTCCCCAGAGGTTAAAGCTGCTCCCTTCATTGCACGCACGGGTGTTTTTACAGAAATTAGTTATTGATACTAAAGCATTAGGAAGTGTTAGAGCAGTTGAACTAATAAGGGCTTTTTGCGCCTCTTGTGACTGGTTCATCCACCACATAATTGTATCAGCGTTGATTTTTAAACCTGCTTTTTCACTTGAAGCTGCGTCTATGTTGATTAGTAATTTTTCCCCAACAGCACCTGTTTTTAAATCGAATTGGGCAAATGCAGCGGTAACAATTATGTCACCAGGTTGTTTCCCTAAAGTTTCCAAATCACACATCACATGAGAGAAGGGGAATTGGTTTTTGATAGAAGCGATAACAGAATTTTTAGAGATAGTAAGGAGGGATTCGTCTTCAAATTCGAAGTTATCTTTCCCGCTTTCAATGTCACTTGTATGTATGCCACCTTTAGTATTTGTGTAGGCGACGGCAAGAGTAAAGGCTTCCCCTGGGTTATTTGTTTTATCTCGTAGGTCTTGCGCGGTTGTCTTAGTCATTATTTTTATTTCCCTATAAAGAAGTAAACCCGCCCGAAGGCGGGTTGAAGTTTACTAAGCAGCCTTGTCTAGTTTGTAAGCATCGTGGTGCTCACCTGCAAGGACATACATGTCTTCTGGCAACCAAGAGATGAACTCAATATCAGGCTCAGTGTAGGTGTTACCACCTTTTGTTACTGACTTGGTAGTGAGTTTGTAAAGACCAGCCCAACGAGAAGCGCCCGCTCTTGCGGAGATCAAGCTGTTCCAGTGGCGAGAGCATTTCATCGCAGAGGACTTCATGAAGATTTCGATAGGGGTGGAAAATTCACCTTTATCATTAATCAGCATACACATGTGATGTGCAGTCTCAGTGATTTCGTATGCTTGATCGCCACCTGATAACTCGGGGAGTTTAGCCTTGGCTAATTCGAGGGTAGGGAATTTACCCGCGAAACCGCCGCCCATGGTACGTTTCTTAAATATGACATATTCTTTTGTGAACGATAAATTCACTAGGTACATGAAGTCGGTATATTCACCAGACAGTGTATTTAAGATTTTTCCCTCTTCACATTCACCTGCTTTTACTTCGGGGGATAGGGACTGCATGAATTTGGCTTGGGGCATTTGTTGATCGTTGCTATCAACATTTTCGTTTCCTTTGCCCGCATCTTTTGCTGCATACGCAGGAACATCTGCATTGGTTTGTTTACCGAAAAGGGCGATATTTTCATCTTTCTTGGCTAGGTTAGGCATACGTTTCTCGTTAGGTTAGTTTGTTAGCTTTTATAAGCTGTGCTTATAATATCACGGTTTTAAAAATGTTCAATTATTTCCGGCGGAAATTAAGGAACGGTTTGTCGGCTATTTCAATGCCTGGGATTTCGCCTTCCTGCTCCATGATTTCTTCAATGGCTTTTAGGCTTAATCGTTTTTGTTGGACATGTAAATAACCAGTATCCATTATGTATTTATGTATTGCTTCCCAATCCGTTGCGGTTGGTATTTTTCGCTGTGTGACGCTGACGTTGGCTTCGTCCGTACCTGTACGGTCAATGCCTTGGCTTTCCATCAGGTCCAGTATTGCAGAGTCGTTAACTTCTTTATCTCCCTTTAAAACTTTGAGTTCCTTCTCAATCTTTTCCATGGCATCGCGGATGTCGCGGCCAAAGGCGATTAGATCGTTAAGATTGTCGGTGGGTATTTGTGCAGCAGTTGCGGTCATGCTTATTCTCCAAGTTGGGTGATGTCTCGAAACAGGTCAAGTAGATCGGCCATCTTCAAGGTTTTAGAATCTAGTTTCTCGTACACGTCAATCTCAAGGGTGCCGTCGTAGGCGATGCGTATGGTTTCTGTTTTCTGGCGCTGGCCAGCTCGGTAAATACGCTTGTTAAACTGCGTGTAGTGCTCGGCATTGTAGGTGGGGGACGCCCAGATGGTGGTTGTGCCCGCTGTGAGCGTAAGTCCATGCCCTGCTGATTGAGGGTGTGCAAAGATGACTTTGATTTCCCCACGCTGGAAGGCTTCAACAATTTCTTTGCGTTGCTTAGGTGATGCGCTGCCGTCAATCACGCCGTACGTCATCTTGTATTTCTCGGCCCACTTACAAAGTTGCTCTTTTTCATGTTTCCAGTTGAACGCCACTAGGCACTGTTGACGTTCAGCTACCAAGTCCATGATTAATTCGTAGCGTTTGTCGTGGACAAAGATGGTATCGCCGTATTCGTCGTACACTGCACCGGATAAAAGTTGTAAAAGTTTCTTAACTTTTGCTCCTGCGTTAATGGGGTTAATGACTTCACCCTTGGCTACTTCCAAAAAGCCATGTTCCATTAGGTATTTATACTGGGCCATAATTTTTGGGGGTGGGGGTAAGATGCGGTCAGAAATTATATGTTGTGGCATATCAATACAATTCTCCAATTCGTGTCGGATGGTAATGTCACTCAGTGCCTCGGCACACTTGTCACTGGAATCGTCGTGGTCCACGAACACTCGCATGTTGGGTTGTGGTCCGGTTTGTTTGGCGTAGCACATTTGAGTGCGGAACTGGAAATACTTGGTTCCCAGTCGTTGGCCACTGTCTAACAAAAACGCTTGGTGCCAGAGATCACAAACGCCGTTGGGGTCTGGTGTGCCAGTCAGCAGTGTGCGGTATTCAAAATGTTTAATCACTTGTGCAGCGGCTTTACTCCTTTGGCTAGTGGGGTTTTTAAACGCGGTGCTTTCGTCGATGGCGATGTGGGTAAAACCCATGAGAAAGAATTTATCCTCCTTCATTTTATTCGCCAGCCATTTTATGCCATCGTGATTAATAATTACGATGTCGATGTCCTGCGCGAACATCTTCTCTTTTTTGTCCTTGTTACCATGTGCTACGGCACTGGTTAGGTGGGGTGTGAACTTCTGGATGTCGGCCTGCCAGCTCACCTCAAGAATCGAGAGCGGGGCGATTACTAACATTCGGCCCGCACCACCACGGCTTTTATCGAAGCCATCAAGTACACTGCGCGTTTTACCAGTGCCTGGATCGCTGGTATCAAAAGTCAGGGCGTTTTTAGCCCAGAAATCTGAGGTAACTGTTTGGTGCTCGAAGGGGACTGGTATCTTACAGTTCATTGGATATGCTAGCCTCGATGGTTTCTACGGTGTTTTTTATTATTTCGTTTTCATGCACAACCTCTGTGAGGTATGTGAGTTGCTTCTTGATGGTATTTAGTACGGACTCGAAATTTTCCCGTGACCACTCGCGGGCAGCGTCTTCGAAACCTTCCAGCTCTTTGATGTCAGATGGGTCGGCGGTGTAGTCAAAAATGTACACGGGGTCGAAGCCAGTGATTTCGGATAAGTCAGCGACAAACGTGGTGCATTGTTTTTTGTCAAACGCCTCTATCTTTTCGTCGATGCACGATTGGAAGTTGCCAAGCTTGTAGACGTGGATGTATTGGGTTAAAGCCCCCAGAATTTCATTAGCTGAATCTTCGTCGTAGGTAGTGAGGCGTTTAACTTCACGGAGTTGGATGTAATCAGCGACCAATTCGTCAGCATCCATGCAAGCGTGCCCTTCTATCATTTCGCTAAGAGATTTAGCGAGTAAGTGGCGCGGGATGCTGTCAGCGTTGTTTTCAATTTCTTCGGGTGTGAGGTTACGGACAGTTGCTTCATTAAACATTGGGGTATTCATGAGTCGTATCTCCATTCACAAGTTTCTTTATACGGACAGTACAAGCAATTGTTTTGACTTGGACGGGGTGGAAAGTCTGTACAAGTAGTTAGTTTAAGGGCCTGCTGTTCAAACCGAGGCATGAATAACATGGCCTTCTGGCGGGTGAAACTTTTATCAAGTGATTCATCCTTCTGGTCCATGTACCAGCAACTCGCATCCACGTAATCTAACTCTGGATGGCGGATGAAAGCGCCGATTGCATAAACCATAAGTTGGAAGCTGTGCTTTAATTCATTTCCGAATTTCTTGCCTGATTTGTAATCAATAATCTTGGCAGAGGTAGCGGATTGTTTTTCATACACGTCGAGTTTGATGCGGCCCCAAACATCTTTGTCGTACCAGCCTGTGGGTTCCCAAGTGGTGGTGAACGCCCAATCGCCCTCGATTTCAACTTTGCCTTCCTTGTATTTATTGCGCAGGTCTTCGACGTTTTGGCGGAAGCCTTTAAACTCAGCGGTGAGTTTATTGGTCTTGCCCTGCACGTAATCCTCGGCGGCGGTGTGCAACTTGATACCACGATCTGCTGCGGAGTTGCGCTCCTGCTTTACCTTGGACACACTTTTTAGAAAGATCGCGTGCGGGCATTTTTTGAATAGATCCAATGCCGACACGGACCACGTTTTGACTAACCCAGATTGTGGGCCGTCGTTCGGGGTGAGTAATTCAGGTTTAGGGGGTTCGCCCATGCCTGGGACCCATACGGGGCCTGGTGGTTTATAGGTCATTTGTCTACTACCTTTAAGATTTCGCCGATTGGCCAGAGTTCAGGTATTTTGGTTTTGAAATGTTCGATCAGGTCTTCGTTTCGGGTGATGTCGATGTCGATATGGTTTAGGTAACGATGTTGCATAGTTTTAAGGATTTGTGGGTCCACGTTCCAGTTAAAAACGAATGCTTTAACCTTGAAATTGTTAATGGATACTGCTTTAGTTTTTAAGCCATGTTGGCCCAGAATACGGCCAACTTGTAAAGGGGTGCTGATGTCGCGTACCAACACTGAGTACATTGCTGTCATCTCTTTTGACGTGATTTTTACTTTTCTTGGGCCGCCAGATTCGAGGTCCCTGATAAGGGCCTTTAGCGAATTGGATGCTGCCATGTTGGAGCTGTCAGTAGTCCATTCGCTTTCGAATAATTCGCATAAGAATGCGATGTCGCCACCTTTGAGTGCGTCAGCAAATATTTCGGTGGGGGTACGAGATTCAAGTTTTAGTTCGTGTAGGGCGCTATTTTCCAGAACCGTTTTTGCTTTTTGTTTGTTGACGTTGAAAAGACAACAGAACGTAGCAAATAGGGGTAATTCTCTTGTAAGTGCTTCTTCAAAATTAACTTTGTATCCAGGATATAGGGACTCGATAGTATTTTCCTGTCGGGGGCTGATATTGAAACGACGGTCGGCCTTGTCTATGAGGATGGGGATGACCAAGTTTGTAGTCAAAATAAAGTTACTGTAATTGCGAAAAGTGGTGGAGTTTTCACCCATGGCACGGATGGAAATGTAGGGTTCAGAGATTAGGTTTTTTAACTTGTCTAAGAATTTACGAGTCTCAGTACCAGCGTTTTTGGCAGCAAATTCGTCAATCTGCACCACCAGTGCCTCTTCCATCCATTTGTTAAATTTTTCCGTAGCCGTTTCCGTGCGTATTGATGGGGTGTATTGTCTACCGAGTAGGGGTGCAATGATATTATGGTGCAGTACTCCTTTACCCGTGCCGCCGATCCCATTAAGTACCCAAGCAGTTCCTGTTTTTTCCTTATACTTAACGATGAAAGCGAGCCAGTTAATAAAATGTTCGAAACTGGCAAGGTCGCTACCCAGTGCGGCCATCATGGTATTGTGGATAAACGGGAAATATTTGGCCATGACGGGTGCAGCGTTACCATAAGTGATGCTTTGAGCATCCATCGGGATTGGGGCTTTGTTTTTAGTGATGTCAGGTTCCACATACTTGTTGATAAATTCTGTTTGTGGTTCAAACGTGCGTGGGTCCTGTGGTGCAAAAACATATTTCCAAGTTTCAACTTTTTCCGAAGCAATGCCGCCGTGCTGTTCAATGTAATCGGTAATGGCGAGGCGGCTGGTGCTGGCAATTTCAAGCACGCATTTATTAGTGCGGTCATAGATGCCATTAAAATAAGCGTTGGTAGAGAAGTCACGGAATGCAAATGGGGTCGTGACCGCTGTACCACCTTTTGCTACAGGGAAAGTATCGAGGTGCCACTGGTACATTTCTTTGTTGGCCACTTCAAAATTGAAAGGGGGTTCCCCCTTAAAGTTCCATACAATTTGAGGGCAAGATTTGTCCACGTAGTAAGCATGGGAATCACCATTGTTGACGTTGTAACAGACAATGTTTTCGTAGTCGGAATAAAAACTGATGGCCACTTGATCAGGGTTGGCCACAACGGATGCATTACCTGTAGGTGTTTTGATGTTGTGGTTTTTAAAGGTAGCGTCATCTAAGCCTAAGAGGTTGCGTAGTATTTTGCGCTTGGCCTTTTTTTGGCGTTCAATTGTGGGGTTATTAAGGTTAAGTGTGTCGTTGGAAATGTTAACGGTCACATTTTCTTTTTGTACCAGTAATAAACGGGCATCATCGTCGATGGGGTTTGGGCAATCCTTAAAGATGGGGTTGCCAATGTAAATGATGCGGCTATTTTCAGCTAATGCAGGGTCGAGTTTGAAGGTAAGGGCTGTACCAGACGCGCTCAAACCGATTTCATTATCCAAGGATGGGATAGAAAAATTGAGAGAAGTAAGGTACATACGCAAAGTGGTGGGTGCGATGGGGGTTTCTAAAAAGAATTCAATGTGCATGGAAACTTTACCCCCTTTTAGCCCCAGAGATGAACTGGCATGTGCAATGTATGTGGATTTATGGAAGGTTGCGGGCAATGTTTTAACCAAGTGCTCAGCGATGTTTTCAACCGTGGTCTTACTGTAGGGTGTTTCGAGGCTGGCAAATTTAAAGACATTCATACCGTCAAAATCAAAAACGATAGTATGTGAGGCAGCGTGTTTATCACATTTACCTGCACGCGAAGTATTTTCTAAAGGTTCCGTGAGAGGCCCTTTTAGTAGGGCGCTGCCCATGGCGGCATGGTCGGTAATGGCTTTAAAACGCTCTGCCACCCCCGAATGTGTAATGGGGGTTTTGATTTCAACCGAAGTGAAGTTTTTAGCCAACGGGTAGGGGGTAACAACCCCAGCTTCGAAGGTTTTGCACAATGGTTTAAAATGGCAGAGAAACGTCGTAGAAAGCATTATTACCTCGCAAAATGTTTTTGGCGTAAATTAAAATCGTCTTCGCAATCCTGATCACAAAACGATTTATCCTTGGGTAATACTTCCTTGCAGTTGTGGCAGTTTCCCTTGGGTAAAGCGGGAGCGCGTTTTGAAAGCGCAATCTCAAGGTTCAGGTCCACAATCTTTTGTGCAACGTCGGCTTCATCCGCCATCGTTGTTGCCCCGTTTCTGTTTAATCATGTTGTCCCGTTCGATTGCAAAACGTCGATCTGCTGTGATGGACAACATGGCATCGCCATTGTCGAGGCAACCGTTAAATGACACGGTGATGATTTCCTCGGCGGCACTTTGTTTGCCGTTAAGCAAAATGCTAAAACTGGTGCCCGTTTTTCTAACGATGCGAAGGTGGCCAATGCCATTTGATTTAGTGTTCATGTATTTCCCTATTGGGCTTTAGAAGCCCTGCTTATTATTTGGAGTAAACTTTGTCCCAACCACCAGACGTGTCGAGGACCAGTGATCCATCGTTGCACCACGCGGGGGGCTGGGTAAGGTGTTTAATTTTTATGGCATGGGCTTCCTCTATATGGATGGTGGGAACGACGGATATTATCTCATCGTGTACGGTTAATGCGATTCTGGCATCGAGTGCCTTAAAGTCTTGGCTCACTTTGACCATGGCGTCGGTTAGGATGATGCGGGAAATGGCTTGGATGATGTTCTCAATTAGTAGGCCTCCATAGAGGTTCTTTTCGAATTTACCGTTCCAGTACACATACCCGCAATCAAACGGATCGTCGTGGTCATCGTCGTAGCGTAAATTGGGGTAAACAAGGTATAAGCCGTTCGGTAATTTAAGGCGCTGGTGCTCCACTGTGAGGCATTTCCAAACAAATGGCTCAGTGTTTTTGTTGCACATGGCCGCAATAATTTTGTCGGCCACTTTCCATAGGTCGGCAATTCGGTAATTCTTTTGACGCCAGAGGTTAACGATGCGGCGGCATTCTTGTTCGTCCAGGTAAAGGGGTTCGCTGCCTCTGATACCAGATGCAAATTGCGCTTGCAGGGTGCGCCAGCCCATGTTGTACCCCAGCCCAAGTTCGGCAGTTTTGGCAACGTGGCCTTGTTGGCCATGCTCAGGGTTATTTTTTCGGTCGATAGGGTAGCCGAAAAGAGTGGTGCCAAGGTCGTTGTAGATGTCTCGGCCATCGCGGAAGGCCTGTAATTTCTCTTTCTGGCCAGCAAACCACGCCAACATTCTGCCTTCTATGTTGCTTAAATCCACCACATCGACAAGGTGGCCATCAGGAGCGCATAGGGATTTGCGTAGTTCGCTACCAGCCCCGAAGTTTTGGAAGTTCACGCGGTTGGTGCCACTGAAACGCCCCGTATGGGCACCGTAGTAGACCAATGCAGCGGCGATCCAGCCTACAGGGTTAATGTGTGAGGGTATGCTGTGATCTAGCAGGCGTTCGGCACGGCTGGATTCAGTGGTGGATTTAACCGCAATACGGGCCAGCCAAACGTGGTCCAAGTCGCTGTGATCTCGGCGCATGGAGATCATGAACTGGCTGTCTTTGGATAGGGGCCATTTGGTATTGTCAGGGTTTTTCTTGGTGGGGCTGGGGACTTTTTCGATGGGGATGTCTAAAACGTCCTGAATGTATTTAGCGAATTTGGCATCGCTGGACAAGATAATTTTGGAATCAACCGCTTTTTCACACACCTCAGAATCCTCGACCAGCTCGGTGCGGTTGTCATTGACAGCATCAAGGTGGTTCTGGATTCTGGTTCGGTCGGCGATGAAACACGGGTGTATAAACATCTGCAAGGTGAGGTCGATGACATCCAGTTCGGAGTCGGGGAAAAAGGCGTAGATGAAAGCGAAGGTGTTGAAGGTTACGTCTACATCTTGGATGCAGTAGTCACCGAGGAATTTATATTGTTCGTCATTAAGCGCCATGTAACCGTTAACGTCTTCTAACTCGGTGCCTTTCCATTTGGTAGGATCATTAGGCCAGATGCGCTTGGTGACATTTTTAAGGGAAGCACTGAGGGTAGGCCATACTGCGCGTGCCATATCCATTGTGCAAAGGTAGCGACTAGCGGCGAGGCCAAAGTACCAGGATAAAATAGCGCCATCGAATTTGCAGTTGTGGGCAAGCATAGTGTGGTTGTTACCCAAGACAAATAATTTTTCAAGGTGGGCACGTACGTTGCTGTCGCCATGTATCCAGTAGGTTTTATCTGCGTCGATTTTAATGCCCACGCCAAACACTTGGAATCTTTTGTCGCGTATGTAACGCTCATACGTCATGTTGGGGTCAGCGAGAGAGTAGCGCGCTCCTTCGGTAGTTTTGTTTTTGGCGGAGCGGTAGGGTGTTTCGAAGTCGAGTGTGATAAAGCTCATGAGTGTCCTCCTTTAAATCTTATAAGCTGTGCTAACATTACGCCCGAAATTTTGAGAGGTCAATAAAATAAATTAAATCTTTTTGTGTTGGCGTAAAGTTTTAGTTTTTTGATTGCAGAATCGTTCGGCGGAATCAAAGCTGATGACGTTGGGTACAAGTAGGTTTTCGAGTTTGGCTAACCCAGAAAGGCAGTTGATGTCGATAATTGTGTGGAAGGTATCATCAATATCGCAATCATCAAACACCATGTTGATGTTGTCCTGCGCGTGGCTAGAGAGTCTGCGTATACTTTTATCATCACCGAAACAATGAATCCAAGAGTGATCCGTTGTTAAGAGCCAGAAAGATTCCATGTATTTCTGTCCATATTTTGTAGCGGGTAGATCACCCTAGCATAAAATATTTTGAAAAAAAGTATAAGCGGTGATTATGGCGAGAACGGTTATAAACTCTTAGACAAGGAACGAAAAAATGCTACTTGACGTAGCACAAACGGTCCCCTTTGGCGTCAACGACCGTGGCGGCCATGAGAGTGTCGTTTAGGAAAAGGGCAATGGAGCCGTCAGAGTTGTTTTGGCGGATTTCACCGTCTTCGCAGGATTTAGCGAGGTCCATAAAATCTTCGTATGCAACTGGGGTCCATTTTTCAGTGTCTGAAAAATCCATTTTAGCCATTAGTTTGTCCGATAAGAAATGCGTGGACCGCTAGTGTAACACCGAGTGGGTATATATTCATTTCTAGCGCGTAGCGTTTCAGTTTGGCCATGGCCATGTCGGGTGTATTACGGTAATACACACGAATAGCGGTGATGGCGGAGTAACGCAATAATAAAAATATGAGGATGCTGAAGCCGAAGGCTATGACATTGTGCATTATGCTGCCTCGCAGAGTTTTTGTTCTAATTGTGCGCGGGCGAGATGTTTTTTACGGTAGTAGAGGTCTTCACCAAAAGGGATTTTGCGCCAGTTGTCACCAGCTCTTTGCATTTGGCGGAATTCTACCATCGTGTCTACAATCTGGTCCCACTGCTCGCAAAATAATTCGTATGAGTGGGCATTAAATTGTCGGTATTTAGTTTCGCCCCCAATGAAAATGGAAACGGTACTGACAATAAATGCCTGGCGTACTCTGGAAGCCTGCTTTTGGTAGCAAATGCTGATGCTGATGCCCCGAATGGGGGTGTCAAAGCTGGTGGAATCAGAAGCACGTTTACTTATACGAGGTGTGAGGGCCTTCCATCGACGTGGCTTATTCATACGCATCCTTTAGTATTATCCTTGGCGCGTATATAAGCACAGCTAATAGGTTAAGGCAATGTTAATTAGTGGTACGAGGTCCAATGTGCGGCATCGTAAGTTTTAACGCCATTAACAAGAGTGGGTGTGATTTTAGAAGCGTGTTGAAAAGAGCTGATGTTAATACTGGAACCGTCCACGGTTTTTGTCATGGGGTCCCCTTTAAGCGTGTCAGGGTCGGGGACACAGGTGCCTTGCATGTCGCCAGTATAATTTCTGACCTCACCGATTTCGATGATGATAACTTGTGTTTTACCTTTGAGCGCCAGCACCTTGTAGTAGTCGATATTGGTTTGTTCATAACCCCAAGAGCATGAAAGGATGTCATCTACAATTAACTCGCGTGGTTTACGTGCGTATTTAGTTTTGTTGCTACTAATAGTGTCCATCCATTCAGCAACTTTAGCAGCGCGTATTTCAGGGGAATTGTAGCAGAAATGGAAGGCTGACTTTTTAGAACGCCCCCTGTAGGCTATAGCAGTGGCTTTACCACGGGGGTTGGTATAAAAATAGGCAACACTAGAGAGGTCGGGTGCTTCGATCTTCTGGCGGTCGTTGTTCATAACATCGCGGTATTGGTCAATTTTAAGATAAGCAGCGGTTTTTTTGAGGAAAGTTGTGGTTTTAATGGGCATGGGTTTCTCCAGGTTATGTTTTAAAAATGATATTTCGACTACGTGCGCTCTTTCTTATTTTGTTTGCCACAGCCTGAACAGCATCAAGGTTCGCTAAGCACTGAATTGTGTAGCGGGTGCCATTGCCCATTTCAAAACGCCATTTGTCTTCTGCGCTAATGAGAGGGGGAGTGTTTCTGGCGATGTGTTCAATGGTGTCAGCAAATTCAATAAGCTGGCGCTTATCGCTGGCATTCATGGGAGGTTCCAAATAAAAAGGCCCCGCGCACTCCTGTTAAGTACGCGGGGTAAAGGGAAAGAGTATCTAGTCGCTAGCTTCTAGGTCCTTGGCCAGTTTTTCCAGCATGGTGTTAAGCAGGACCATGGCGGCGGTAACAACGCCAGAGCCGCAACCTTCACCACTGGATTTAGCAATGGTATTGAGGTAATCCTGTGCCTCGGGTATCGTGTCGCGCTCGCCGAACATGCCTGTCTTCATGTTGCGAAGACGGGTGGCGTAGTCTGTTTTGAAATTATCGACGGCGCGTTTTTCAATGGTGGGGGTGAGGTTTACTATTTTAGGGTCACGCATAGGCGGCTCCTTTTGGTGGGTGGGTTTATTTTAGGTGCTGGGCGATGTGACTGGTTTCATTGATGGCGTCCTCAAAGGTGAAATTGGAGTTTTCGAGGTGTTCAATGAAACGCAAAGAGCGTTCAATGGCTTCTTTTGGGTTGGATTTGCACCCTTTGTAAAGTTGCTCACAAGCTTGTTTGCGTTGGCCATTGATAAGGCTGGTAGCGGCTAGTTCGAGTCGGATTTCGAGTTCCATTTAAAACACCTCAATAATTTTCTGGCGGTGGAAGAGGGGGACGTGGTTTTTAATGCACTGCTTGATGCGTTTAAGGCGTCTGGTGCGTTCCGCTCTATGTAAGCAAACTGCTGCCGCTTTACCTTCATTGAAAGGATATTCGCAGTCGCCCCAGAAACCCCAAGCGGCTTCTACTACGTCACCATCCTTATCTTTAATAACATAGCCATACGCATTGCCCTGCATATAGTCATCGAGTACTTTGACGTTAGATTCGAGTAGATCATGGGCAGCTTGTTCACGTTTGATAGCGGGCCATGACTTTTTAACACCGAAGAAGCCCCCTTGGATTAGGTCGGTTTTCTTTATGAAGGCGATGCCCGCAGTACCGGAGTCCCACGGGTCGCCAAAAGGTGCGAGGCTAACGGTGCGGCCACTGTGGTCGTACATAAAGATGCAGTACCAATGGTATTGTTTATCAAATAGCACAAATTCAGCAGAATCATCGTGGGTAAAACTGTCTGCATTTTGGTTTGCATACCAGTAAAGGAATTCCGAGACATCTACGGGAGCAGCTTCACCAAATTCGCCCCCTTTATAATCACGGTGGTTGCTTAGATCAAGGCCATAATTGGGGCCAATGTCCCAATCATTGAAGGGGCATTCCGCTTGGTCATCGCGTTCCACGGTGACGGTGAAGTTGCCCACTTTGATTACATCATCGTCGTACATGTTATTTCTCCATGTAGCTAAAGGTAGCGGTGTGGCAATCCCCTGCGAAGCTGTCAATGTCGTTGGCGTGTAAGAAGCCAACTTCTTCGCAGCTCATGGGAATAGCACGGATGCCTTGGTCTAATAGGCAATTTGAAAAATCTTCGAGTAATTTGGATTCTTCGTCCGTGATTCCGGTTTCGTCAGAGTTGAAGAGGGGGCAGATGGCCCAGTCTGGTATTGTGAAATCAACGGTATCCATGGTCCTAGCTCCTAGTAGCGAATGGCTTGTAGTAATGTGCGTAGGGTTTATCGCAGTGTGCGATGCGGTCGATCTCGTCTTGGGTGAGGGGGTTGCTGATGAACTTGCCATCGTCATCTTTAAGTTTTCCGCACATCCAGGCGGCGTGTTGCTGGTTGTCGCTGTTCTTGCGGTGTGACATCCAAAACTGCTGTTCTTGCGTGATCTGGGTCATGGTTCTGGGTCCTTACCAAAAGAAGTGTTGTTCGATCTGTTTTTTAGTTTGGAATGCAACGTCGTAGTCGTACATTTTGGCTGACCATATTTCGACAACTAAGTTGGCAAATTTAAAAGGGCGGTAAAGGCTTATTGTTAGGTAGAACATCGGGTCGTTGGAAGCGGGGCAAAGATCAACAGAAATCCCAACGGTTTGGGAAAAAAATTCATCCGTTTTTAAAACAGATGAAAGATCAGAAAGGCCGTTGCCAATAACATCGACACCGCCATAGGATTCGGTATTAGAATCAGTGACGTATTTGCGAGCAGCACCTTCAACTTGGTTGATAAGTTTGCGTAAAGAATCGCGGGTAAGTTTTGCTGCTCTAGGGATTTCAATATTAGGTTGGAGGTTCATGATTCTTGGTCCTCTTAGGGCTTGGCAATAACGTATTGGCCTTTAACTAATACAATTTTGTCGAGCCATTTATAGTTACGTCCGTAACAACTAAATGTACCGGACACAGGTATGCAGTGTTCCTTCATGCGCCAGCCGCTTGCGCCAATCTCGAAAACGTAAGCGAGGTTTTTGGCTGGCCCGAGCGTGATTTCAACTTCGCATACTTCCTCGTTGATTTTTAGTCTTGGTCTGGGCATGTTTGGGTGCCTCGGTAAGTGAGCGGAAGGAAAGGTCAGTGTGTATTTCTTCGTAATTGGCACCGCAGTCGATTAACACACGGACCTGGATGGTTACATTCTGCGGCCCCCAGCGATGAAAAAATCTGTTAGCAAGTTTTTCAAGTGCGGTATCGGCAGTATCAGCTTTGATCAGTTCGTATTCAATGGGTGATCCCGTATCGTGTGTAATAGCAATAAAGGTATTCATGATTGTCTACTCTGGTTGTCGTACAGTTGGAGTAGTACCCTTTCAGTCACAGTTGTGGTTTTGGATACTATTTCCACTGCAAGATGGATGTCGGGTTCAGCCATATCATCCAAGGCTTGGTCAATGCGAATAAGGAGGTCATCGCTTTCGTATAACCCCATGGGACTTTTAACTATTTCTGAGTTATTCATTCCTCACCTCCCATTCTTCACCTCGCGCAGGGTTTTTGGGGTCCAGTGGAAGTCAATTTCAACTTGGGTGAGTGCTACCAATCCTAAAATGGAGATGTACCCCAGTTCTGGTCGATTCCCATTTAAACTGGCGAGGCCAAAGGCTTGTTGCACGCCACCCTCGACATCTTTTTCTGTGATCCACCAGTCGCAGGCGGCAGAGAAGTAATGCAAGTAAACGATGGCATCGTCACCCTTGCCATCCTGTTCATAAGTTACCGGCATTTCCATGATGGTTTTGCCGAGTTCGTTTATTTTGTCGCTAAAGAAAGAACTTTCTTCACCGTCGAGCATTTCTTTGACAGTGGCGATCTGGTGCTTGGGTACAAACTTTAAAAATTCTAGAGTTTGTTGGGCGATTTCAGGGGTGATTACTGGCACTGTGTTACCTCTATTTTTGGTTGGGTTGTTAATATCCTGCTGCTGCTGCGAAGGCGTCGTATTGACGTGATTCCATATCAATCCATTCGCCGTTGATGAATTTAAAATCTGTGGTAAATTCGAGAGTTCCATCGCAGTCGGAACCGCCGTGTTGGTGGGTGGCTTCGCCCTTGTCAAAATCAATGGTGACGTGTTCGAAGCTGTAGCCTTCTTCGTCATCTGAGAAGCTTGAGCTTGTGATCCATCCGTCACATTTTTTATGGTTGTATTCCATGCGGTAGTCAGCATCCCCAAGTTCGCGTAGGGGTTGCTTCCATCTGCGGTACGCCGTTTTAGTGGGGCGTTGGTAGGTTTTACCGTTGAAAGCAATTCTGTTGGGGAGCTTCATACTTTTCTCCTAAGCCGCGACGGCTTTTTGTTGGTTCATGTAGCGGTCCATTTCCTGACCAAGCCAGCGGCCAACTGGAACGGCCACACCGTTGCCAATTTGTTTGTAGGCCTCGGTGTTAGGTACTGGGAAATGGAACGTATCGGGAAGGCCCTGTAGGCGCGCAAATTCCCGTACAGTGTACGGACGCACACCATGTTCGAAACGCTTGTCCACCACGACGTTGCAGCTTCTATCCTTGCGATAGTGGGCTAAACAACAGGCGGCGATGTCACCTTTTGCAGGGTCGGCAATGGCAGGCTTATCTCGAAAATCACCGTTCATACGTTTGGCGATGCTGTTGGGCATACGTCCAAAGTCTGGGTCAGCTTCGAGTATTTCTGCGAGTGTGACGGCCCGTGTGTTGGCAGGCGGGCGAATGTTAAACGGGCGGAGTGTTGCCACGATGATCAGGCGATCACGGCTCTGTGGTAGCCACAGTGACGCGGAAATTGGGCAGAATACTTGAATGTAGTAGCCAGCCAATTTGCTAAGCGCCTCCATTACGATGGGGAACTTGGCCATGCCTGGTACATTTTCACAGCAGTAAAATTCGGGTCGCTTCACAGCGATGTGTCGGAGTGCATGGAGGAATAATTCATCACCCGTGCGAGTGCTATGTACATCTGCAAGTGCAGAGTATTTGGTGCAGGGGTAGGTGAATACCATTCCGTGGCAGTCGAGATCATCAAGCACCAGCTTCTGGGTTATGTCGATGCGTTTTATGTGGTCGCCTAAATTATGGCGGTAAGTTTTGCAAGCGTCTTCGTCAATCTCAAATGCTTGGTTAATGATGATACCAGCCTGTGAAAGGCCAATGTCCATTAATCCCGCACCTGCGAAATAAGAGTTAACGGTTACTTGGGTCATGGTAAAGCTCCTTACGGTAGGTTGAAGAAACTGGTTAAGCGGGGGTTTTTTCAATCCCCATTAATTTTAAATTTGCGTCGATGTAGTGCCCAACAGTGTCAGAAAAATGTTTCATGTCAGGGCAGAGCACTTCGGTTTCGTTACGTGTGAAGCAATGGAAATAAGCGGAGACTTTAAGAACGCGGGCAAGTCTTAATAGGAAATCCATGTGGTCGCGCACGTAGCCTTCTGTTTCTTCCAGTTTGGCAAGTTTGGTGTGGATACTTTTTAATGCCTTGTAATGCGTTTCGAGAGTATCAAGGGTGCAGTTGCCAAGACGCTCGCCATCGAGCACGATTCTGAAAGCGTAGGGAGCTGGAAAAGAGGTATCCATTTGGGCGGTAATCAGGAGGTGCTGGAATTTGTTTTTGCAATCGTCGTATTGGTTGTTATAAAACCCCATGTTGCATTGGCGGGTGGGGTCCACATAGACAATAGAAAAGTCCACATGGCAAGCTGTGTATTGGTAATAGGGTTTATGGAATCGAAAGGCGACTGTTTCTTTACCTTTGGCGAGTGTGTCAGCAAACGCTTGGAGGTAGTCATCTTGGGTGTCAGTGTTAGTGCTCATGGTTCTAGCTCCTAGAGGGTTGAAAGGTATGCCTGCATAACGGTGTATTCAGCGGCGGTAATTTTCTTAGAGTCAGAGCATTTAACGCCGAGGTCGTCATCAGTTGTCCAGTGGTCTTTGTCTTCGTCCCGCCATTCACCATCGCCACGGAAGTTTTCAATGATTTCAACAATTTTATCGTCGAGTTCAATCTGTGCGTTGGTAATTTTGGTTAATACTTTGCAGTCATATTCGTACTCGCCGTTGATTTCGGTGAGGATCAGAATGAAATATTCCGTGGTATCAACCACAGGATTAACTTTTTTAGGTTTAAGTATTTCTGTAATGGCACTACCTTCATCGAATGAAATGGTGAGTGGCTTAGTTTTTATTTCACCATTGCATCCCATAGTCAGGGTTAGTGGCCCGCCACGTTGAAGCATTCGTTCGAGCTGGGAAGTTCGGTAATCACTCATTTTTTAACTCCTAGATTAGACAATATAAGCCCTGCTTATAATGCAAGGCGTAAAAAAGCCCTCGAAAGGGCATAGGGTACTAAAGTTGGTCGAGCGGTTTCTGGTTGCCTATGTAAGCGTTGCGGTTGGTTGGGTTAGGCTGTTTTGATAAGCGGCCAGAAAACTGTATTTTCCCCAGTTCAAAAGCACGATTAAATTGTGTGAGGTTCGGTATGGCATCCAGCATCGCCTGAGTTTTCTTTACCTTGCAGATTTTGCAGTAGGCGTCGATGGCGTGAGGCCAGATTTCTTCTAGCTCCTTGTAGTTGTATAACTGGAATGCACGGGTCTTGGGTTTGCTGTTGGTGGGGCGTAATCCCCGAGGTTCCATGATTGAAATTCTAGCCGCCAGCACTCCGTCATCTACTATGCGCCTGATAAGCACCACTTTAAATGTGAGGCCATCGAATCCGGTGATGTAGTGTTTCCCTTCGTGTAGTGGGTTACGCAGTCCTTCACCGTCAACGACGTAGTTTTTATGCCCAAACGAGTGTGTAAATTCAATGATGCGGTCCAGATACCCGAGCCATTGTTCTTTTGTGGGGCGCATGGCAATCCAAACTTTGGGGATCGCTTTATAGCCGAAGCGTTCGGCCATTGAAAGGGCTGTTACGCCCCACATACGGCGGAAATCATTATACGTTTTAGGCAGTGCCTTATTAAACTGATTGTACCCACGCATACTGAAATGGAAATTATCGCCACCTGTGGGAGTGATCTTGTTGATAGCCGAGATATACGTGGATGGGATACCCAGATGAATACGCAGGTTCAAACCATTGGTATCAACAGTGCCAAATTTGGCTGCGGCCTGGTCAATTTTCCACTTAGCCTGCAATTTGAGAAGTCGGGCTTCCTCTTTGCGGGCTAATTCGCGTACGGGTTCACGTTCGTCCCCTGCAAGATAGGTTTTTGTAGCCTTGTCAAAGAAGGTGAAGTTTTTACCACGTTGTTTCCCATCAAAATAAACGGACACTTTAATGCCACAAAAGGCAGAACCGTGTGTTCCGTATTCAATTTCCTGCATTCTATTCCTTTAAAGCGGTTCGCCGTTGTTGTACGGGTCGTTCGGCTTGTAGTCGGTGCCGACGCCTTTGCGTACGTTGTAGCCGCTCGGTTCTGGGTCCTTGGTGGCGTCCCATTCGTTAAATGCTGCTATGGCCTCATGCAAAGAGTTATAGCAGTAGCGGTATTCATAGCCGCAGTGTATTTTTTCGTTACGCTTGGCCACCCCAACAACAATGGCGATGGTAAAAGCGAGCCTAAAAAACCCGCAAAGATGCGGGCCTTTTACTTGTACATTGTAGAAGCCATAAGAGGCTAAAGTTTCAAGAGTCATTAGTCTTTCGGTTTGTTCTGGTATCGTTTAGAAACACCACCTCTAACAGGAGCAAGAGACAGTTCGTAATTACAGCCCTTAAAAATACGCTCAATCGTTTCTGATTGTGGGCGGTATGGTTCACCACTTTCAGCAGGTTCGAGCGATTTCATACGAGCTATTGTAGTTGATGACAGTCCAGTCATCTCTGCAATCTGACTATCTTTTAGTCCCATCTGGTTTACCAGATCAGAGCCTAAATCCTTCAATCCACGGGAGCTGTTGCCCCCAGCTTTCAGATTGATGCGCTTGAATAATTCTTGTTTTATCGCGTGAGTAGTACTTGTTGCAGTTGCCATGGTCTATCCTTCCTCGGCTTCAAATTTGGCCAGCATGGCCCCTGAGTCAGCGTGAATCTTGCGTATGAAATTGATAAGATTTTCTTGGTCAGTAAACATTTGTGCGAAGCCGTCCATAACGGAGTTGGCAGCTTTACTGGCTTTTGGAGAAGGTAGGTTGGCAGCTTTAGACGCACCTTTAGAGAAATCCATCAAGTTGATTTGTTCAACTGTTTCAACTTGATCGAGGTTGGCGGCTAAGTGTTTCTTTCCAGCAGCGTTGATTGCATAGATAAAACCATTAGGGCCTTTTTTCTTAGTACAGTGACCATTTTTGTATACTGAATAGACGCGAGCAGAGGTAGGGACCCCTCTTTTAATGTTCGCACTAGAACGAAAATCAGAAGAAGTTGCGGGGCCAAACTCTTCAAGTATTGCGAGCATAGAAATAAGCTTCACAGAGAAATTCCTTTTGTATTTATAAGCTGCCCTAACATTAGCACTGCTTATCTATTGAAATCAACTAATCTGATGATATAAGTCCTCTTTCAGCGAAACTAACGACTGAATCCCCAACAACTAAGTGATCCAAGACTCTAATGTTCATAAGAAGCAGTGCTTCTACTAGACGTTTTGTGATCTTTTCGTCGGAATGGCTGGGTTCGCCTACGCCAGAAGGGTGATTGTGCGAAAAGATCACCGCAGCAGAATTAAGTTCGAGTGCGCGTTTCACAACTTCTCGGGGATATACACTCGCGGTATCAATCGAGCCAAAGAACATATCTTCTATTTTAATGAGTCTATGTTGGGAGTTTAGAAAGAGAACAGAGAAGACTTCGCGTTCAAATTTGGCGAAATGTAGAGTTACAAAATCTTTAACTAGGTCGGGATTGGTAAAGTAATGAGAATCTTGCTCCTTGATTCTGGATTCTAGAATCTGATGGGCATGATTAAGCACACTCTGCTCTATAGCTGAGAAATTCATAGGGAGTACCTGGGGGAGAGTTGTATAAAGGGTCGAGAAATGTAAGAGGGTGTCCCCAGTCCGTGGACTAGGGACAGTTGGTTTTAGAAATCGTCTATTTCTACGGTCGGAATGATGCCGCCGTGGTGTTCTTTGATGATGGGGGTGCGTTTACTGTTAAGACCCGAGCAACAGCCAAAGCCGAAAGCAGGAGAGAATTTTTGTATTTCAGGATGCTCCATAATTTCAGAGTATTTTTGGCACTTGGTACGACCATCTGCGTCATAGCTCAAGAAACTACAGCGTTTGTTTTCGGAATCCCATTCACCGTAAGGGCATGGTGACTTCTCACAACAAAAGCCACTGCGCACACATGCTTTAACAATCATATTGGGGCCTATTGGGCAAATTGCACTCCGTATTCCTTCTCGAATATGGCGCAGTGTTCGGCGTCAGCTTCGCAGCCAATGAGTTGGCCATCTTTAAGCGATTTAAGCGACTCGGCGAAATCTTGTTGCGATAAAACTTCGCATTCTTCGCCTTCGAGTTCGGAAACTTCCCAAATTCCAGTGGCGGTGTCTGCAAGTAAGTAAGTCATGCTATGTCCTTTAGTCAATATGTGGTCAATATAGTCGAAAAAGGGGCTAGTTCACAAGCCTCAAGCCTCTGTTGTAATTGGCCAATTGCTTAGCCATGTTGCCCACCTCAGTCATAACAAACGGTAGGCCTTTGTAAGATTCCTCCGTGATCATCTGTGGTAAGCCTAAGTCCTCTAAGGTCACATTCATTTGGGGTACATAGTCGCCAGCGTGCGCGCAATCGAAACCGAAGAACCACAAGCCTGAATCGTCAAGTTCTCCGGCGAAGGAAAGCCCACCATGGACATCGACATCAACATCATCGTAGTGCATCTGGTAATAGGGATGGTCTTTGTCTACACCGACATACCCACAGAGATGGCCCATGGGGGTTTTTTTGATGACGCACTGTAGGCCATGGACTTCATTGTCTAATCGTTCGGGGATGTCATCCCACTCTTTATGGCTGTAAATTTCAAAGGGGTTCATGTGTATCTCCTTACGTTGGAAGACCAATATATTGGTCAAAATGGCCTAAAAAGGGGTGTTTTGACCAATATGTTGGTATTGGTCACAGGTCGTTGATAAACGAGTCGAGGCAGTTGAGCAGTAGTTTTGTGGGGGCTTCGAGTCCCTGTTCGTGGTGCATCACAAGAAAATAAAGGTTCAGAAATGGGTACAACCGCTTAACGTGCAGATCACCTACTGAGCCACCTGTCCACACATACACATCTCTGATCCACCCGTGTTTTGATGCGTAGGTAAATTGCACTAGGCGATCACCGTCAACGCCAATGACTTTGGGGTCAATGATTGTGCACTTGCGTCCGGCAGTGTCGTAAAAAACGTAGCGGGTCTTGGGGAAAAACCGCTTTCTAATGCGTTCGAAAAAGGTCATTGCGCCCACCGAGGATAGGTACTGGGTTTTGGGTCCAAGTATTTATCGACGAAGGCACTAAAAGCCACCAGCTCGATGTCTTTGATGGGGGTACGTTTGTGGCGCTCGGAAAGCGTACACATGATGTTGATGTAGGTCATAGATTCTGGGTACTGGACTCTGGCCATGCCGTATCGACATTTGATCTCGTATGCCCCAACGTCAACGAGTGTAACAATAAGCTCTGCTTCTTTGGCTTTACGTAGCCGTATTTTGAAGTTAATAGACGTTTGCATCATTCGCTGTCTTTTTCCTTTTGACGCGCCATCATATCTTTACAGAGTTTTACAGCTTCATTGAGGCTGTACGATATGGCGTCCATAAGCACACGTTTTGTGTGGGTTTCCATAATAATGGTGTGGAATCTGCGGAGCTGTTTAACTAAAGAAATTACGTTATGTAACATCAAGAGTGTTAACGCGAGAAAGATGGCTTCCCATATGAATTCATCGCAATAGATACCTGAGTAAATATTAAAGGCGATAACAAATGGGGAAGAAAGCAGCAATAATATTGTAGTCAGTAAATTCCATCTAAATGGCTTCATAAGCTTGAAGTACTGCCTAATCGAAATCTTTTCGTACATGCTCTGCCACTCTTACTATTATTGTTTTGGAGTAAATCGAAATCCAAACACCAGCCAAGCTAAGCAGGCCACAGGGGATGTAAACGTAGCGGTAAGCTGTTGGTGTATCAATGAAGCAATAGATTGACCAGGCCACCAGTGCTAGGTTAATAATCAACGTGGCCCATAGGCCATAAGTGGGAGGCCAACTAGCCCTGTAGCGGGAAGTAATCATCACCAACCCCCTTACGCACGACGTAGTTAAGTGGCTCACCTTTGCCACACCAGTTGTGAAACGCTACGCGGGCATCGAGTTCAGTGTCGTAGACATAGCAGATGTTCCAAAAGCGTTCGGAAAGGCCCGCGTATAGCCCGTGGCGGGTATCTATGGGTCGTAGGCCACACATCCCTGAATCTTTCAATTCCACGTCTGTGTAGCCCTCTGTAGTGAGCGCCTCTACGTCGGTGGCGTGTTTCTTATGGAGCTTATCGCTGAGTGCTTTCTTAGCGATCTCCTCCTTGAATACATCATTAAAGTTTGTGTCAAATTTATTCATTGTTCACGCATCCATTTATACCGCCGAGGCGGTACAGAGTTTCCTATTAAAAAAAGTACAGCATTAGTGTGTTGTGCCTGATGGGTTTCCGTTGCCTTTGAGGTTGTCCAGTATCGCCTCTAATTCTTCTTTAGACTCCACCTTAACCACGCTCACTTCTTTACCCTTAGCGGCCTTTAGCAGGTCAATCAGCCCTTTTAAGTCGGGGAAGTCACTGAGCTTTTCTATGGTGTCAAGACTAGGACCCAGTACCTCGAATAAGGGGGCAGTGATCTGGCGTACGATTAATGCGTGTTTGGGATTGAGTACCATTTCTTTAAGGGTGTTAATAAGTATTTTGGTGGTGATGGCGGAGCTGTTGTTATCCGCGTTGATAAATTCCAGACCACCTTTATGTTCCGTGCCGAGGGTTTTAATAATCGCTGCCATGAGGTCGAGGGCAAAAATAGCGGTGGGGTTTTCACGGAGACTACCATGTAAATCGGTGGTGCCAAAGAAGGCGCTTTCGTGTGTGGTAGCGGTTTCATTTGTGGGTATGACACACAATGAAATAAGGCCGTTGTTTAGTTCGCATATCGCTTCAACATGCTCAGTGATACGGCGTGTGCGTTCGTCGAAATCCATAACCAATCCTTGTTTTTATTGTTGTAGGGCAATCCAAAAGAGTGAGAACCATACCCCAACAAAATAAGGGTGTCTATAGTATGTATAAGCGGTGCTGACAAATAAGCTTGGCTAATAAGCACGCATGAATGGTGCTTATAATTTGGGGGAGGGTGGTGCAAAGGCGGGATGATACATAGGTGAAGGGTTATTCGCAATAGGGATATGACATGTTTTGTGCCAATTGCGCAAAATGGATGGTGGGGCGTACCCCTGTGTGGGGTACTGGAATCTAGGTTCTGGGTTCTCGTTGGGGGAAGCACTTCACCAAGAAGGTGAGGTAGGCTACACAGTATTGGAGTCTAACCACTGTTTCAGCTTGGGTGCTAAACTCTTCGGTGGGGTGATTGGGGCTGGCACTGTACATATTAAAGAGTGTGTCAGTGTCTTCATTGAGGAAAAAAGTGGCCTCGGTGAGGTGTTTTTGGTAGAGCGCGGGGATAGCGTCAATTATGTTGGGGGACATGGTTTTTCTCCTTTGTAAATGATCAGGTCTTTACACGCGCACTCGCACTCAAGGTGGGAAAAGTGTGAGTTTGCTACTTGTTTGCCGTTCTCGACGCGCCCCTGAAAGAAAATGGAACGTGCGCCAATGCAGTCGATGTTCTTGGTCCACCAGCGTAGGTCGGTGTGGTTTTTACAGGTGAGTGTGAGCATTTGGCCACGGGGTGTGGTTTTATCAATGCGGTCATCGTTATCCATGGTGGGCCTCCGGTGGTTCAAGGTTCTGGGTTGTAGGTTCTAGGTTCTGGGTCGTATTCTTGCAGTGTGCCAAGCAAAGAAGCAGGGCAAACATGAGCGGAAAACGCATGGTTTAGCACCTCGCAGTGAGTGAAAATGGATACGAGAGGAACTGGTCTGGTGTTTTGAACGGTTCTGCTGAGAGGTCCGTGGTCATTGGGCTGTAGAGGGGTGTTACTAATAGAACTACTATCTTTAAGTAATAGTTATATATAGTAATAATATATATAGTAATAATAGATAATATATATATATATATATAAGGACCCCCCCCTCAAATCGGTAGCTCAGTAACTCAGGTGCAAAAGAGTGAAAAAAGCCAATAGAATCAATGACTTAGAGAGTAACTTAGGGGAAGAGGTGGCAGTTCTTGTCTAGTCGCTCCGGTAGTTTTAGGTAGCCCATTGTCAAGATGCGCCACGATATAGCCGAAAGTGCAAAAAAAGGACCGTTCGCGCCACCTTCCCAAAAGCCCCAACATCTAGGGTCAAACCCGCCAAAAGTAGCCATATAGCGTCAAAAACAGCCTGCCAGTTACTATTTGGGTGTAGTCAAAAAGCGCAAACCCCCCATGATTAGGGGGCTGCAAGTGTGCTCGGCGTGTAAACCCATCGCATTAGCAGGCCGAAGGCCGCCGCTGCTCCCACCCTCCATCTGCCGAGCGGTCGCACTTTGTCCAACCACCCAGAGCCAAGAATCTGGCATCTAGGTCATTGCTCTGGCCGTGCTCCGCCAAAGTCATGGCGTCAAGAATCCAGCATCTCGACGCGCGAATCTTGGTCCTTGGTCCTTGGCCCCCAACAGCAGACCAGGCCCCTAGAAACTAGAATCGCGTCAGCGATTCTAGTTTCTCTTGTGCAGAAAATAAAAAACCCCTGCCGTTAAGCAGGGGTGGGGATTAAGCAGCCTTCTTCTTAGTCGCTGCTTTCTTCGCGGGCTTCTTAGCAGCGGGTTTCTTCGCTGTCTTCTTAGCAGCGGGTTTCTTCGCTGCCTTCTTAGCACCCTTTGCCT
>MAAA01014052.1_pt1 | contig 28912 bp, 32 predicted proteins | sample 1115971 | NCBI WGS metagenome assembly MAAA01 (sample SAMN04961123, study PRJNA320927) | seawater metagenome | isolation source: sample BD02T6 sea water enriched with oil for 6 days | place: USA:Gulf of Mexico | collected 2013-07-27 | reverse complement strand
ATGAAAGCGGAGTTATGTATATGGAGCATCAATGAAAAGCATTTGTTTATTACTAACATTAATACCATCACTTGCATTTGCTTGGACTGGAGCTGGTGAGGTCACTGCGGTTTATTCTCATGGTGGTGATCATGTTATTAGAACCTCTATCACTGGTAATGTATGTTCTCCTGGAGCTTTTTGGTGGCCAGCGGGTGATGAGAATGCTGATGCTAAGGATATGTTTTCACTGGCATTGACTGCCTTGGTTATAATTCTAGTGAGTCAGAATGCAAACATGGTAATTCTGCAAAAATAACACATATGGTAATACATAAATAAAACATAACTATGCTTTGCATTCCATGCGGAATGAAAGCGGAGTTATGTGACTAATATCTAACAAAGGAATACCCAAATGTATAAGCAGATAATATTTGTAGCCATAATGCTTACGTCTTCTTTTGCTTTTTCAGAAGATTCAGGAGTTCAATCTACTGAAAGCGGATATATTACAACACTGACAATACACAATGGTCCGGAAGGGTCGTCAACTTCACAGCGAGTTAAGATTGGATTGTCAGGTACAATTATGGATAGCGACTGCGCAACAACAGGTGACTGGGTACTCAATTTAAATGCTGATAATGGCAATGACAATGACAATGACAATGGCAAAGACAATGAAGCAGCGAAAGCGCAATATTCGTTTTTGTTAGCAAGTTATATGGCTGGTAAAGAGGTTCTGTTGACTGGGAACCCCAGTGAAACCTGTATCGCAGGCCAAGAAGTTATTAGAAACGTTTCACTAAACTAATCACATAACAAAGTCATGCATCCCAAAAACTACGGGATGATGACGGAGTTATAAGTATTAGAGGAATCATTGTGAAATTAATTTGTATTCTTGCATTAATGATATTTGCACATTTATCTAACGCTGCTGCCTTGGCTGATGGATCAAAGATTTATTCTATCGCCAATACAAGTTCAAACACTGACAAATTTAGTATTTGGGTTACTGGCGGGGAAGGGGAATGTGTTGGGCCGGGCCAGCAAATTGTGTTTCAGCGTACTACAGCGAGTGATGTTGTAGATCCGATATATGAACGGGCCTATGCTACGGCATTAATGGCTTACGCTACACAAGATAATGTGACGGTTGATGATTATGGTGTAGAAGGTACCTGTGGTTCTGCTCGATATATCAAGGTTAGTAAATAATAAATTTATAACAAAGTCTTGCATCCGAAAAGCCGGATGACGACGGAGTTATGTAATTGGAAATGTAGAAATGCTTAAAAAAGTAACACTGTTGTTTTTAATCTATCTACCAATGACTGTGCTTGCCGATGCGCAGACTGGTTGGGGTCAAATTACAGAAGTTTGGTCTGGATATGACGGCGGAAAAGTTCTATTTAGAATGAGCATTGATCATATTGATCCAGTTACGATAGATTGCAATGCTAAAACTTTTTACTCAGTTGATCCTGATACTGCCGATGCTAATAAATTTCTATCAATATTACTTTCGGCTCAGGCTACAAAGTCCCAAGTTTCAGTAATGCTATCGGATGTAGTGTGTTATTCGGGCTATCCATCAGCGCTTAGGCTTGGTGTTAAAACTTAATAAACTAACAACATAACAAAGTCTTGCATCCGAAGAGCCGGATGACGACGGAGTTATATCCTCTAAGAGTATTTATGAAAAAAATTACAGTTCTATTAGTAGCGTTATGTTTTTCGTTAACTACTTTTGCAGTTGATGGATGGTCTGGGAATAACCAAATTAACTCTGTAAGAGTTCTTTCTACGGATATTGTTTTGGTGACTATGTCAGGCGCTTTAAATCCAGGGGGCTGTTTAGATGAAACATATTTATATCTAACCGAGTTAGAAACTGAGAGTGGGAAAAGAAGATACTCTGCTCTTTTGACTGCATATGCAGCGGGTAAGACTGTTAAATTAGCCTTAACCGGTTGTTCGGGTACTGATGCGGCGGGTATAGAGGGTAACCCTGTCATCGAACAGGTTTGGTTATTGTAATATAACAATGCCTTGCATCCGAAAAGCCGGATGAAGGCGGAGTTATGTATAAAGGAAATACCATGAGAAAATTGTTTTTGATTTTATCAATTATCTTAATATCTACTACTGCAAATGCAAGGGATGAAGAAACAGGAACAGTAGATCATGTAACTACTGTTTCCAATAATGGTGAAACATACTTTTACCTAGTAGTAGAGGATAGGCCGACTTCAAACTGCGGGGGCAGTGTTTCCCAGTGGACAATTAAAAATGATGATTCTGAGGTAAGCAAAAGACAATATGCTATGGTTTTGGCTGCCGCTTCAACAGGAACGCTGCTTACAGTTAAAGGCTTTGAGACATGCCAGCCTGCTATCTATGGTGAGTCTGTAGATGAAATAAAATATCGAAAATAGAAAGAGCATAACAAGTGACTACTGTATTGGGTCATTAATAATTAACAACATAACAAAGCCATGCATCCCAAAAATACGGGATGATGACGGAGTTATAAGTATTTTTAGGTTAATGATGAATATTAAAGTTATTTTTCTATATGTATTGTCGGTGTCATCTATTGCGGTGCATGCAGAGCAATTTGAGATAGCTGGTGATATTAGCCAGATAAGATACCACGGGGCAAGTTACCCAGCGACACCAGCCTGGAATGCTTTAACTTGGTTTGGATTGAAAGACCCAATTGTAAGTTTTGAAAATCAATCTAAATGTAATAAGTATTCAGGCGAATACTTGATAGTTATTCCGAAAGAAAATGAAACAGCAATATCTATGGTGCTTTCTGCAAAAATGGCTGGTCAGGAAGTGGTGGTAGCTGTTGATGATACAATCACCTCTAGTGGTTTCTGTAATCTTCAATATATTGCAATAAAATAAAAATTTATAACAAAGTCATGCATCCCAAAAACGGGATGATGACGGAGTTATAAATATTAGGAAATATTAGTATGCCAAAATTGTGTAGATATTTTATTTTGCTATTCGTGATGGCTGGTGTTACTCCAGCTTTTGCACTTTCACCTACATATGTACATGTATCTGATATGAGCAAAGTACATTATCAGCTGTATTCAAATGGTTTCGTTTATTTTCGGAACTTAAATGATTTCAATTCAAATGTGACAGGTTGCTGCTATGCATTTGGCTTAGATACTACAACACCATACGGAAAGTCTGCTTGGTCAACTATTTTGATGAAAATGGCATCTAAGAGTAGTTTATCTCTTTATGTTTCAGATGCTACTCCTCCTACTTCAGGGGCACCTGCAACTGTTGATCATTTAGGTAATTGGTAAAATTTATAACAAACTCATGCATCCCATACGGGATGATGACGGAGTTATATCCATGGAATATCCGTATGAATAAAATTTTAATAACATTTATTTTGGTGTTTTTGTCTGCATCATCATTTGCTGGTAGATTTTGGACTGGTGATTTAGTCGGTTGGCACTTTTATTTGAATAATGGTGTTGGCTATGTGTCTAGCGCATCATTTCCTGATGAGTGTACTTATAATCGAGCACAAATTAACTTCAGTTCTGATGAGTATATGAAAATGATTGCTGCATATATTTTAGCTGCAAGTAAGACGGGTGAAAAGCTGACAGTCGTGTTAGATCATGATCAATCTTCTTCAGCTGATACGGTTACTTGTGTGATTCTATCGGCTAATGCAACATAATAATTAAGGAACATAACAAAGTCTTGCATCCGAAAAGCCGGATGAAGACGGAGTTATGTATGTGGCTTATCCATGATAGAAATTATTAATTGTAATTAGAGAAAACCATGAAAAATCCACTATTAACTTTATTTTTTGGCTTCATTGTTAGCCAAACCGCCTACTCAACACAGCTAACTGGCAATGTTGTAGACCTCAGAGTTACTGGTACAGTAAAAGCAAATACTATAGTAACTGCAGCTACTCATGTGGAATTATCTGGCAGTAGAGGAAGGCCTGATTGTGCTAACTCAGACTCAGGTAAGTATTGGGCTGTTGATACAGATACTCCAGAGGGTAAAAATATCTTAAGCGTATTGTTAGCTGCAAAATTGGCAAGCAAAGAAGTTACAGTTTGGGGATCGGGTACTTGTATTGGCGCTATGGAAAGCATCGTTCAGGTAGGTATTCAGTAAAAACATAACAATGCCTTGCATCCCATACGGGCTGAGGCGGAGTTATATCAACGGGATAAAATTTTGATGAAATGTCTGTTAACAATCCTTGTCCTTGTGTTTTCTGTTACTTCAAAGGCTGAAATGCAGTGGGTTACAGGTACAGTTGAAACGCTTGAGGACTATGGAGGTCACGCTAATGAGGCTTTCGGAGTTTTAATAAAGATTAAGGATCAGACTTGGCATAATTCTGGAGATGGTGAAGTCACATGTACATCTAGATTTAGGGTTGTAAATGGTCAGCTTGGTATGACTGAGCAAGTTAAAAACCGAATATTTTCATTAATGTTAAGCTCTTATATGGCTGGAATGCCAGTCGGGCTTTATGTAGATGGGAGCAATGGTCCATATTGTTACGTTCAAATAGGGCGTGTAGGTGAAGGCACGTTTTAATTAGCTTTCAAGTTATGTGTATTGTAATTGATTAAAAATTAAATAATGTAGATATAACTATGCCTAGCATCCGACAAGCGGATGAAGGCGGGGTTATACGAATTAAGGTGTGATGTGAGAAAATTAGTATTAGCAATATCTATTGCTGCATGCTCCAGTTTTAGTGCCGCCTCAGCTGTCAATTCAACCATCACTTCTTTAATGGTTGATAAAAATTATACGGGGAGAGCGTTCGTGAATTTAGCTCATGCTCCGACTGGAACTTGTACTACAAATACAGCTTGGGAATTTGTACTTGATACTAGTGATGAAATGGGAAAGCTGATTTACACAAATCTATTAACTCTTTATGCCACAGGAAATACAGCAACATTTACTGGTACAGGCTTATGTGATGAACCGCATGCTGGAATTGAACAACTTCGTCGAGTTGAATTAAAGTAACATCATAACTATACCTAGCATCCCATGCGGGATGAAAGCGGAGTTATACGAATTAAGAACGAGTTATTGGATTTAACATAAGAAATCTGAGAAACTCCGGCCCATATTAAAAACGGCCAACGGTTGGCTTGAACAAGAAACATGGATGTTAGTAGTTCTATCGTTAGTGAGTTCTCACTGCGTTTTAAATTACCCATCTGAAAAATTAATTACGGTGTAGTGATACACCGCATAACAAAGTCATGCATTCCAAAACTACGGAATGATGACGGAGTTATAAATGCAAGGGTTGAAAATTTTGAAAATGAAACTATTCCTAATGATTTTGACATGCATGAGCTTTATAAATTCGAGCTTTGCACTAGATGCTGCCAATGATGGTGAGTGGATCAGTTTAGGTGTGCCTAAATCCTTTCATATAGGAACTAGTGGTGCATTTTATTTAACTGGGGATAATCAGGGATCTTGTGGTGGTGTGGTTCCACAATATTTTAGAATGCACATGAATGCCCCGTACTTTAAAGAGTTTTATTCTTGGGTATTGTTTATGTCAGCCCAAAAAAAACCTATGAGCTGTGTTGTGAATAGTAGCTGTGGAACCTCGCAAATATGGGTTGATTATTGCAGAGGCGATTTAAATTAATATTATAACAAAGTCTTGCATCCGAAAAGCCGGGTGATGACGAAGTTATGTTGCAAAGTTCTAAAACTCAATAGGGTTAATGAAGTATGAAATCAAAAATTTTATCATTACTGCTGATAAGCGTAACATTGGCTTTTACTAATTAGGTAAGTGCTCTTGAAGGGGTTTTGACAAATGTATTTACTTACTCGAACATAAAAGGAGTTCAGCTTTATTGGGATATAAGTGATTATTCTAACCCACCATCAGAAAGTTGTGGCGCTCCAAATTATATGACAATTCGTGGTGACGACGCCAATACTAATAGTCAGGCAATGATTGGTTTGGCTTATATAGCTTTCACAACAGGTAAGAAATTTACGTGTGTGGCAAAGTCTGGTTGTACAGGTATTAATAGTAACAATGAAGCGAATTATTGCTATATAAGTAAATAGAATTGAAAAATAAACATAATAAGTCATGCATTCTAAAGCTATGGGATGAAGACGAAGTTAGTAAGTAAAAACATCCCAGTTTAACGAATTTGTAATTCCTTCTTTAATGAGGGAATGATAGTAATTAGAAATTTAATTTATATTTATAAAGGAAAAAGTAAGCATGTTCCGTCAACTGTATCTAACGACATTAACGCTCTTTGTGTTTGTGTCGTCAGTCTATGCCACTAATTATAGAGAAGACTCTTTTGAGTATTATTCTACTCCCGGGCCAGACAACACAATTTGGGAAAATGGTGCTCTTTACAATCTACATGTTCAAGAGCAGAAAAGAATATTGCTAATAAATGGTGAAGTAATTACCCCTATTGTATATAGCGATGGAGATTCCTTTAAGTTAGCGGATGATTTTGATTACGATTCACTGACTATTGGTTGGGCTGACTCAACTAATACCTGGAACGGTACAACAATCCCAGCACAAGGCGTCAATGTAACAAGCAACGTTAATATATATTTAGGTGACTTTAATGGTGATGGTTATACAGATCAGCTGCTTCAACCCAAGTTAATTACTACGGCTGCTGACCGTATATTATTCGTGGTTTATGGTAGCAATACAGATGCCCCTCTAGGTGTCGAGGCGTTAGCAGATCCTCTTGAGTCTTTCCCCATAGAATACTCCGACTTAACTTTAAATCAGCTTAATCCGTCAGCTGTCACTTTAAATACTGATGACGTCAATAATGATGGTATTAGCGATATTACAGTTGAATATGCTGTAGACCTTTATACCAATTCAAAAGCCATAACCCACGGTAACTCTCAGGGCTTGGGGAATACAATTTGGGCAGTAGCAGGGGGACAGCTGTATTATGAAATTGGCGTAATGAAAGGCCAAGCAGCGGTGTCACCTAGTGGAGCAGCTACATACTCTGTTCCCATTGAATTACCACCTGCATTAAGTGGTTTACAGCCATCAATTGCGCTTCAGTACAACAGCCAAGCGCGGCCTATTCCGTTTCCTCAGAGTATTAGTGGTATTCAGCCGAGCGCTGGCTTTATGGGATTAGGTTGGCATGTTTCAGGTATATCATCTATTTCACGTTGCCCCACGGACTTTACCCGAGATGACGATATTGATGGCGTAGATTATGACGATAATGATCAATTTTGTTTAGATGGACAAAGGTTGGTGTTATTAACAGGTACCCACGGTGTAGCTGATGCAGAATATCGAGCGCAAAATAATGGTTTTGATAAAATCACTGTTTCAACAAGTGATACAAACGGCCCTTTAAGTTTTAAAGTATGGCGTAAAAATGGTCAAATTTCAGAATATGGTACAAGTCTAAACTCTAGGCAGGAAGCACCCAATGGTAATGCTATACACCGGTGGAATATCGCTAGTTTGACCAATAAAACTGGTGGTGAGGTTGAATTTATTTATGAAAAAGACATCGAAAATTTAAAGTATAGAATTTCAAATATCGGTTATGAAGAGACGGATTTAATTTTCTCTTATGATGATAATGAAAATTTAGAAAAAATAGAAGTAAAGGTAGATGACACATTAACGCGCTACTACTCCTTAACTTATACTTTAAATTCAAATTCAACTACTTATTTACTTTCAAATTTAAATGAATGCGATAGTGAGGGCGTTTGCTTAACCCCCCATACTTTTAATTGGCAACAGGGTAGTGAATTTATTTCCTATGACGGAAGTGCGTTAGGTGGTTTTTCAAATTGGATCGAAACAGAGTTGTTCGGAAATATTAATTGGCTTACTGCCCAACGAGATAGTAACGGACAACTTTTCACCGGGGATTTAAATGGTGATGGTAGATTAGATGTTGGCATGCTATTCCATTATTACGATTCCAACGGAATTACAAAGCCAGAAAACCCTAAGGACGAGGTGTCATTTGTCGGTTGGCAATCATCAGGCACTAATAAGTGGGTTGATGCTCAAGGAAGTTGGAGCTATACAGGGGGAAAAGGATACTGGGATCAAATAGCTAATTCTAGTAGAAAATCACGTTTTATTTCAGGTGACTTTAATGGTGATGGAAGGGTAGGTGCGGTTTATATTCACCAGCCTTCAGATTCAGATGCGACTCATGTGAGGATTGATCACTGGGAAGCGGATAGCGATGGTGTATTGCAGTTTGATGGTTCTATTAGTGGAGGGGCTTATGCCAATTGGCAAGAAGTTCTGGATAACGAAACCTATAACGGCAAAACCTTTTCTGGTGACTTTAACGGTGACGGAAAGACCGATGTAGCCTTGATTTACCGTGATCCTACTGAAGATACAGTAACGATAAATCAATGGCATTCTAATGCTAATGCTAATGATAAGGATAAACTAGCGCATATTGAGCGCCCTTCTGGTAGCGATGGTGGGACCAATGCTAACTGGGACTCAGTATTAGATAGCGACACACACAATGGCCGTACTTTTTCTGGTGATTTTAATGGCGATGGTAAAACAGATGTTGCTCTTATATATCGAAATTCAAGTAATTCAGAGGTAAGCATTTACCAGTGGCATGCCGGTGAAAATGGTGTCTTGGAGTACGTAGAAAATAATAATACTGGTGGAGCTCATGCAAATTGGGATATAGCGTTAGCAAGCGCCAGTTCATATAAAGGGCGTACTTTTGAGGGTGACTTTAATGGTGATGGTAAAACCGACATAGCCTTGATGTATCGTAATCCTGCCGATTCAACTGTGAGTATTTACCACTGGAATGCCGACGAAAATGGGTTATTAAAGTTTTCTGGTAATGGCACTAGCACTTCAACTCATGCAAGATGGGATGAAGTGCTAGACAACGTAACGTATAACGGCAGAACTTTTTCCGGTGACTTTAATGGTGATGGTAAAACCGATGTAGTTTTGATGTACCAAGACCCTGATGAATCAACTATGAGTATTTATCAGTGGAATGCAAACGAAAATGGGAAGTTAGTATTTTCTGGTAATGGTGCCGGCGGTGAGGATATTCCTTGGAATGTCAGAGCATCCTCATATAGTAGAGTTTTTTCTGGCGATTTTAATGGTGATGGTAAAAGCGACATAGCGTTTTTTTCAGGAAACTCAAATAAGGACATTTTTCATTGGAATACTGATGTAAAACAATTTGCAGCTATCGCCTCCATCGATAATGGCTTGAAGATTAAAACTGAATTTACGTATAAAGCTTTAACTGACGACTCTGTTTACACTCCATTAAACGATGGTGTATATCCCAATGTAGAAACCGGGCTAAATCGATTTGTAGTCTCTGATTATGAGATTACAAATGACACAGATTCGCTTCTCAAAAACACCTATCAATACGAAGGTATGAAAGTTCATAAGCTTGGCTTGGGCAGCATGGGCTTTGCTAAAATTTCAAAGAAAGATGAATTCTCAAAAATAACTGAAACTACCGAGCAGCTCCAGGATTCTTTAAATTGGAAAATCGGGATTCCAGCTAAGGAAACAGTGACCACAGATGCAGGAATTATTTTAAGTGAAACGAGCTATTACTGGGAAGTGCATACAATTGATGCCGCTGGCACCGAGGAGGGATTCAATAAGCGTTACGTCAGGTATTTGGGCCGAAGTAACATTAAGCAAAATGATTTAAATGGCAATGCTCTCTCTGAATCCAATGTGATTAACTGTAATGTCAATTACTGGCTTTATAATGAAAGCGATCTGTGCACTGCTAACTATCATGATGAATATGGTAATAACTCTCATAAAAAGGAAGTTGTGACAGACAGAAGGCTTAGGGGGAATAATTATTTGACGACCACAACGAGTGACTATTGGGGAAAAAATCACTTTAGCAATGATAGTACAGACTGGTTTGTTTCCTTGCCTAAATCTACTCAGGTCACACAATCGGGTTCGTATTTGACGCCTTTAACTCATATTACAGAATACGACGACTACACGGCGGATGGTCAATTAAAAGAAATCACAGAAGTAAGTGGATCAAATGAAATAACCGAAGCTGAACGCGCCAATACCGCAATAACCACTCAGTATGAATACCTTGATGATTATGGACGAACAACTAAAGAAACGATTTCTGGGGACAGCTTTACAATTCGAGTAACCACTTTCGATTACGATGAAATTAACCCATACCTCATTACTCAAACTCAAGCAGCTAACGATGCTGAGGATGAAGATGATGTATATCATGCACAAATTACTGAACTATCACCAATTTTTGGTAGTGCCTTATCGGTATCAGATGTTAACCAGTTATCTTCCTCAACGACTTATGATGACTTTGGTCGCGTAACTACCCAGCTAGAAGCAGATGGCACGATTTCAACTCAGAACTACTACTGGTGCGCCCCTATAGGCACTGTAACCTGTGTTGAAAATGGAGTGTTCTATTTGGAAAGCACAGTTAAAGATGGGATAAGTGAAAAGAAAAGTATCACTATTTTTGATAATTTAGAGCGTGTTATTTCTGAGCAACGCCAAGGATTTGATGGTAGCTGGATAAATTTAGACACAGCTTATGATTTTCGTGGCCGTGAAGTATCAGTGTCAGAGCCCTACTTTCAAGGGGATGATATTTATTCAACTACCACTACCCAGTTCGACTTATTAAACCGCCCTGAAAGTAAAACCTTATCTAACAGTGCGACCATGTCGATTGCACGCAATGGCTTTGTAACCACAGTAACCGATGCAAGAGGTCATAAATCCAGTGCTGCTAAAAGTGCCTGGGGTTGGGTAATCAAAAGCTCTGACGATAGCCAAATTGGCAGCCCTGACTCTGATGGTGAAATAGAAGGTCAGACATTTACCCATGATGTTTGGGGCAATTTGTTGGTTAGTGAGCAAAGCACGAATAATAAAGTGGTTATGACCTACGATGGCCGTGGTAATAAACTCACACTAAATGATCCAGATAAAGGTTACTGGCAGTTTGAATACAATGCCTTAGGGGAGCTGCTTTTGCAGACAGATGCTAAGGATCAAAAAACTTGTTTGGTTTATGACTTATTAGGGCGTTTAGTTAAACGTATCGACAACTACGCTGGTTCAGTTTCTGAGGCTAGAGCTGGTTGTACTAACGATGATGGTAACCCTTTAATTAGCACCTGGTCCTATGATGTGACCACGGACACTAGTAAAGGCATTGGTCAATTACATACTGTTAATGGCGAGAACGATTACTCTGAAGTTCATAGTTACGATGCCCTTGGGCGCCCCGCTACTAAAGTGACCACTATCGATGGCATTCCCTACACAACCGGCACGACCTATTATGCTAAATCCAGTCTCCCTTATGAATTGAGTTACCCAACTGCAGGAGCAGATACCTTTAAAGTTAGGTATGAATACAACAGTTTGGGTTATTTGAAAAGCACAAAAGATCCTGTTCGTAATGCGACTTTATATTCGGTTGCCGCAATGGATATGCGAGATAATGTCACAGAGTTTACTTTAGGCAATGGTACAAAAACTATTACTGAATATGATCCAGATACTGGCTTTGTAGACACAATAGACACCACCTCGCCTAGCGATACTTTGCAGTATTTGAGCTATCAGTTTGATGAGGTAGGTAACTTAAGTTTTCGCAAAGACTTAATCCATCCTGTAGGCCTGACTGAAGACTTTAAATACGACAATTTAAACAGAGTATATGAGGCTAAGGCTTTTGGAGGTGCGGGATATCATATAACCAGACGCTTTGATTATGATGAAAATGGCTTGGGTAACATAAGAAATAAATCTGATGTTGGTAATTATGAGTATGGTCTGCTGGCCGATAGTTCGTGCGATACGCAATTTGAGGGGCCCCATGCAGTAACGCGTACTGCCAGTGGTGGGCTACAGCGTAAAGCGGATTACTGTTATGACGCCAACGGCAGTATGAATCGGATTAACTTTTACGATTTCAATGGCACTAGGGGTTCAGATAACTATCAGGCAATAAGTTACTCCCCGTTTGATATGGTCAGTGAAATTAATTCTAGATATAACGGTATTGTTACTTTCAATTACGGGCCAGATCGACAGCTAATTCAGCGTGGTGACAGTGAAGGTACAGCCACTACTAACACGACTTATGTAGATGGTCTTTACGAGCATATCGTAACGGGCAGCAATATTTCGCATAAATACTATGTGGGTAATTATGCCGTTGTTACTAAGCAAGGTGATGTAAGTCCAGGCTTATTTGTTGCCAATTATACTCACAGAGACCACCTTGGCAGCGTGGATACCATTAGTGATGAAAATGCTAGTGTCATGGAACGTCAAAGTTTCGATACTTGGGGGCTGCGTCGCGACCCAAATTGGCAGACACCATTTGACTTCTTAAACTTTGATTCGCTTGTGACTAATCGCGGTTATACCGACCATGAGCATATAGACTCTATGGGCTTAATTCATATGAATGGCCGTGTCTATAATCCTGTTATAGGTCGCTTTTTAAGTCCCGACCCCGTCATACAAGCCCCTTACAATGGTCAAAGTTATAACCGTTATAGTTACGTGATGAACAACTCGTTGTCGTATACAGATCCAACGGGTTATGTGACACAAGAGTTATTTGATTGGAGTAGCACATGGTCCAGTTACTTTAGCTATACCCCAGTGAATTATGTGGATGTGACTCCGTTTGATAGTTACTGGGCAAATGAGTTGTATGCCCCACTGGGAGCGGCTGAAAACGCGCTTAGGTTTGGCGTGAATGTGGGTTTAATGGGTATTGAGAAGGGCCTGAATGATTATGGTGAGTTTGCTACTGATATTACTGACTTGCAAACTACACTTTGGTCAGTGGCATTAGGACGTTCTGAGCGTCAAGCTGAAGGAGATTTGACGGCTATGTCTGCTGTTCTTCTGCCTGCTAAAGCGTTGCGCGTAGGGAAAGGGCTTAAAAACTTTAGTTTTGATAGTGGGAATCCTGTCGCAAAATATGGGCCGAATGCGCCTCCGGTGAGGATCGAAGGAGATTGGTCTATTAATGATATGAAACAAGGTTTGTTAGGCCATCCACCTAAAGGGTTAGGCAAACCAGATCTACATCATGCTGATCAGATGCCTGGTGCAGGGGTCCATGAAATTATTCCCCAGGATCATAGGGGTAATAAAGCGTTGCACCCTAATAAATTTAACCAAGGTGTTACCAAGGAAATGAGAGATTCTGATCGGAAATTGCACTGGTGGTATAGAGCTAGAGAGCAAGGGGCTGATAAAGTGCTACCTGATTGGATTTACGATAAATGAGGCACAAAGTTATGAGTTTTGATGATTTTAAAGCGTTAATTAAAAGTAAAAAAATGGTTAACCCTATTTGGTTTGCTATGGAAGCTGACGAGAAACCCAACCAAGAGAGCTTTTCTGATGTTGAAGTAAAGCTTGATGCTAAGCTCCCAACGGATTATATGAATTTTATAAATGAATTCGGTGGAGGCTATTTTGCTTTTGCAAACGTATTTTCGCTTGATGAGAAAAGTGAATGGAACATTGTAAGGCAGAATTATGGCTATGATTCAATCCGAAAGGGTCACGTTTTAATATCTGAAAATGGTATGGGTGATTTTTACGGGTATAAAGTGATAGATGGTGTTTGCTTACCAGAAATATACTTTTTTGATCATGAAACTGCGCGGTGGGTTGAAACTGAGATACTGAATTTATTTGAATATTTGGAGAAATTTGCGCTGACTAATTGATGTATAAAAACTAATAAGAGAAAACTAATAAGAGAGAAAACTAATAAGACACCCATCTTAGTGATCTTAGTGGTGCTATGAAAGTGATCGTCTAGAGTTAAATTAAGTTCTTTAGTTTAGCTCGGTGACATCATGCCAAAGCCACGTAAATCTTTGATAGCTGTAGAGAGTACGCCCTACTACCACTGCGTCGCGCGCTGTGTTCGTAGGGCTCTTTTGTGTGGCCAAGATTTGCAAACTGGTAAAAGTTACGAATATCGCCGGGCATGGTTAGAAGAACGCTTACTTGAGTTACCTAGAATTTTTGCCATTGATGTAGCCGCTTACGCCATTATGAGTAATCATTATCATGCAGTTTTATATATTAATACAGCGCGTGCAAAGCGTTGGTCTGACCTTGAAGTGGTGGAGCGCTGGCATAGGTTGTTTAACGGTACTATGTTATCTCAACAATATTTAAAAGAGGGTACCTTACCCGAAGCTGAAATGTGGGCGTTTCAACCTGTGATTAATGAATGGCGAATACGGCTGCAAGACATTAGCTGGTTTATGCGAGTACTTAATGAAGAAATTGCTCGCGCGGCTAATAGCGAAGACGGGTGCACAGGCCGATTTTGGGAGGGACGTTTTAAATCTCAAGCCTTGTTAGATAAACCAGCATTAATAGCTTGTATGGCATACGTAGATTTAAACCCAGTTAGAGCCAAAATGGCTAAGACTCCAGAAACATCCCAACATACATCGGGTAAAAAACGTTGTGAAAAAGCACAAATTAGTAAACAACCAAATCGAATTTCACAACAAGAAAAAACGTTACACCCGTTTGCAGGCCATCCTCGGAAAAATCAGCCTGGCGGCATTCAGATGCGCTTGAGTGACTATTTTGAGTTGGTGGACTCCACTGGCCGAGTGTTAAGAGAAGATAAACGCGGCCATATAAGTAGCGGTGCACAAAATATTTTAAAGCGACTAAATATTGATGAAGATCGTTGGCTGCAGATGGCTTGTAAATTTGAAGATTGTTTTAGTTCATTTGTGGGCGGTGAACACAGCATTAGAATGATATGTGATCAACTAAATTTTCAGCGGCCTTCGGGGCTGGCCACGAGTAGGCGAATGTTTCATTAATGACTTAACTAATTGAAGCTCGATCAATAGGCTTACCGTTTACCCCACACTTGGCAGTGTGACATAATTTTATTATTTACTATGTCATTGGATAAGTTATGTATCGTGTTGTTATTGCGTTAATTCTCATGCAGTTAGTTGCCTGCAGTGCACTCCCTTCAAATATATCTAAATCAATTAAGCTAGAGTTCAGTGAACCCAATCGCATACAATTTCAAGGCAAGGGCGCAGGAGCCGGCATTGCATTAATGTCTACTATGGGGCCAGTGGGCATTGCCTTAGGAGTGGCCATAGATGAAGGTATTGCCAAAGATATTCGTAAGGCCATAAGCGAAAAGCATGATGACGTGCAGGGTTATTTGAAAAGCCAAATGGCGGGGTTATTAACTAAGCAGGGTTACTTGGTTTTATTGGATGGCGAGGAGCTAAAAGAAAATCACTTTCCTAAAATGGTGATCAAACGTGTGGGTTTTAAAATCACTAATGGTAGTACCGATGCTACCGCTGCCGAATGGGAACTGGAACTTTATAGCGGCCCAGATACTAAAACCACAGTGAACTACCCCAAAGATTTTGCAAAAGACACAATTAAGACTCATGTGCTGGCAGATTTAAAAGTGAATGGAGAGTTAGGCATGGAGTTATTGGATGAGAGTTTAGTAAAAGCCCTGAATGCGTTGCTTATAAAAGCCAATTCAAAATTGTAGGGTTTAGGTCATTTTGCGGGTAAGCCGAAGCCCGATTTGGAAAATTTGGGCACCCGGTGGGCACAGTTTTGGCACAAAGCCAAAATGGTTAGTGGACACTTTCAATGGGGGTTGTACAAGAATTGGTCCGCCCTAGAGGATTCGAACCTCTGACCTGCGCCTCCGGAGGGCACCGTTCTATCTGGCTGAGCACTTGATTCTCTAATAGAAGTTAAATGAAACAATTTAGAACATACTCCCTCGCTATTTAGGTGTTGATCTTCTTGATGCTGGTATTGAGTATTTAAGCCCTCTATGCATCGCACTAAGCTAATTCCCTGAAGCAGTAAATCAAGAGCGCCAAGCTAATTTTTTGAACACCAACAAGTCCGACCCTATCTGCCAATATTCGTAGCTACCATTGTTCCCCTAGAGTTCTCTGGTTTAAGTCGATCCTTGCCGCTTCCCTTTAGTTTGTGTGAGACTCACAACGACTGTTGAGCAATGTAACAAGTGGGCCAAAATTTTGAAGTTCGTAACGTATTGCAGGGTATCGACCAAAGGCTAGGGAGGGGCAGCATCGAATTCGGAAAACGGCCACATGCCCCATCAGTCCATTAAACGCAATCTGGGCATATCAGGACTGACTCTCAGCGAAGAGCTTATCATTACAGGTATCTAATCAGGTAAGGGAGTTAATGGCCTTCAGGAGCTATCCTGGCAAGCTCGGACATTCCCATGAAGTCATAATTCATGCTTTATTCTGATGATTTAACCCTTCAAAAAGTACAATATGGGAATATGGCACCAATAGAGAGTTAAGTTAGTTAGATGGTATCGAAAATTAGGCCCGTCAAACGATTGTTAGCTGATATTGAAGTTGGCTCTGGTAAAGCTCAGGTTCTCGAAAAGCCTAGTGAGCTTTCCCATCTGTTGTGGGTTGCATCACGTGGGATACATGGAATTAGAAATCGCTTAATTATCTGGATGCTATTTGGCTCTGGACTGAGAATTAATGAAGTGGCCCAATTAAAAGTTAAGGATGTTTTAACGTCAACTGGAGGTATTAAACCTGTATTTACTGTTCCAGGAAGTTATACGAAAACAGGAAATCCAAGAGCTGCATTTATACTAGCTCATGAGCATATAGAGACACTACGTGAATGGTTGTTGTTTAGGGTTGATAATCAAGCAATGCTTTCAATTAGTGATGATTACATGAGATTAAATCCCGACAGCAGCCTAATACTTTTTGCGAAGGGCCGGAATTGGCGTAACCCTAGTTTTCAAGACAAAAAATATCCAGATAAAGACGGTAATATAAAAACAACAAAAGTATGTCGTACGTTAGAAAATTTGGCCCGCGATATTATCAAGAGTGCAGGCTTTACACATGGAAGCTCTCACTCTGGTAGGAGGACACTTGCCACATGGTTGAATCGAAAAAAATATTCACTTGAATTAATTCAGATGATTCTTGGGCATGAAAACCCCGATATGACCCTTGTTTATATCGAGCCATGGCGTAAGCGAATCGATGAAGCATTCCAAAAGACACTTGGCAATATCAAATTGCCAAAGAGTCCTTAACTAATGATGAAGCAAACCAGTGAAACATAATAAACTAATAGCCAGTATTACCTGTATTGGCCGCGGCCTAGATAAAAACGGAAGCCATATCGACCGAAATAGCGGCGGTTATCATTTTCATAATACTCCGGGCGGTACTCATGGAAATAATATGATATAGGTTAATATTAGAAAGGGTTACTTAAAATATGGATAACACCGAAGAACTCACAAGATTAGAGAAGATACTTTACCCGCATCTAGTGAACGAAAGAAATAGATTGATTGAAGATAGAATAAAGTTTGTACATTACACATCTTCTGAAAATGCCGTAAATATTATTAAAAACAAATGTCTCTGGATGCGCAATACCACCTGTATGAATGATTATATGGAAGTTGATCATGGATATAAGGTTGTACATGACTTCTTTTTTACAAAACGGGATGGAAATGGCAAACACAATTTTGGTTTATGTGAAAACTTGGAATTATTAGTGCAGCAGGCTCTGAAGTTGTTTGATGCGAATTGGTTGAGTTTTAAAACCAGTATATATATTTCTAGCTTATCTGAACACGAAGAGAAAGAGGATGAACTTGGACGACTATCTATGTGGCGGGCGTATGGAGGAAGCTCTGGGTCTACTGCTCTAATATTAAATAATCCACCAATTACGGATGGGTTAAATGTTTTCCTGCATCCTGCTCGTTATTCAGAAGAAGAGGTGCCGATACAATTGGAAATTCTGCTTAAAGCATTAAAGGAAAATGAAGGCTTTTTAATTGGGCTCGACGAAAATATATTGCGTGCTCATATAGTTTTATCTTTGGTATTTATTATTGTTAGTTTAAAGCATGCTGGATTTGAGGAAGAGAAAGAGTGGCGAATAATATACATTCCTAAGTTACTTGTTAGTAATGTAGAGATTGAAAAGTCAATAGAGACAATTGGGGGAGTGCCCCAAATTGTATATAAATTACCCTTAGATGGAAAAATGATTCCAAACTTAAATATTTCCAACATGATTGATAAAGTTCTTATTGGCCCTTCCAATTATCCCTTGGCACAACTTCAAGCTTTTGGGGATTTACTACTTAAAATTGACATAAATCCAGTAAAAGAAAATTTAGACATAAGTCGAATTCCATTAAGGATGTAGGTAAAACATGGGTATACAAAAAAAATCTAAGTAAAAGGAAAAATAATGAGTCTATTGCGAGATATACAAGATGCGGCTATTGATTCTGAAACAGATCTGGCTAGCTTACTTCGAAAATGTAAAGTTTTAGCCGCAAGATTAGGGAGCGTTGAATTTGGGGAATGGGTCGATAATGAACTTGATGGCTACCTATCACGGCATGAACTACCTGATTATAGAATTTTATCTGTAAGCTCTAAAGGGCATTTTTCTGGAGCTTATGGAAGTGGACTGAGAAATGCGGACATTCCCCTGTCTTGCCTTCCAAAAAAATGGCATGAGGTTTTGTCTCATTCGTATATGGCTGAACCTGTAGCTTCAATAGAGAACTTAGTGATTCAAAACAAGCATGACCGAGGGACGGTTCAAGAGCCATGGAATCCAGACTTGGTGATTACTCTAGGTAAAAATATAGTACAACAAATGCAGTGCATACAGGCATGGAAAGTGGTTCCCGTAGGTTCAATAGTGGGCTTGTTGGACCAAGTTAGAAATAGGATTTTAAAATTTGCTCTTGAAATCGAAGCTCAAGATCCAGCAGCTGGGGAGGCTGAATTAAATAGCAATCCGGTCGAGGGCGAGAAGGTAAGTCAGATATTTAACACATATATCAGTGGTAATGTTCAGAATCTAGCTACAGCTAGCCATGATTTTGAACAACACTCTACTAACAATGACCCCGATTTATTTGGGCAATTATCAGAAGCTCTAAAGTCGTTAGGTAGACCAGAAATAACTACTACCTTAGAAAAGAATATCCATGGAATGCGAGAGAGTCAGGGTACCAATGGATTTAAAGAACATTATCAAAAATTTATGTCTTCACTTTCAGATCATATTACAATTTTAGGACCTGTTGTAGCTCCATTTCTTCCATCGTTAGCTGCTATCTAGGTTTGGAGAAAATGGAAGTGTAGTGGCATAGTGAATTCTACTTCCTAACTAGAGCTAAATGTCTTGTTAGCAGGTATGGGAATAGAAGTGGGAATAATTTAAAGGTTACTTAAAAATGAGCAACGTGGAACCAGATAGAGTCAATATTCTTCATGCATTAGCTAAATGCGTGGAAACTAGGTTAGTTGTTCAAGACATAGAAGCAGTAAGTGGAAAGCTAACTGAAGGCCAATTAGCCGAATTACAAACATTCAAGCTTTGCTCACAAAAACCATGGGCTGGGCAGCATTTCATGTCGCCTTTTATTGGCAGGCATTAGGAGTTTTAAATGTATAAGCCGTTGGGGCCGTATAAAGCATTAAAGTCTAGGTGTGCATTTCCAGGAGATGAAGAAGCTCCCATGGGCTATTTTTTTAATTCAAGTGGGGTTCTTGGGCAAATCCAGATGGAATTTGATTGGAAGATTTTTGATTTTTGCCGATTACAGCAAATCACACACAGCCATATAATGAAAAATGAAAAAGCCATAGACGAGTATGTTGAGGAGAATAAAGAAGCTCTGGCCAATGCAAATGAAGAGACTATGAGCTTTGTAAGAGCTCGTGAAAACATACATGCTCAAACAGCTTCAAATCTGCAAACTTATCAATTTTCAAATCAAATGACAGTAGTTGGTTTATGGGCATTAGCAGAACAAACAATGGGTTTTGTCTATAAAAAAATGTTAGTGACAATGAATAATGCAAGTGAAAGCAGTGTAAAAATCCCGTTTCGGTTTGACGAATTCAGAAAAGAGTTTTTAAAACTGGGAATAACATTTGAAAACCTTGATACATACAATGATGCCAACGAATGTAGAACATTAAACAATACAATTAAACATGGCCATTTAATAGAAGGGCACATCCTTGGTTTTAACTATTTTGCGCCATTAGCGGGGAAAAGAATCTTGGATGTTGATTTTGAGTTGCAAAGGTATACTACGGGTGTAATACAGTTTTTAAGTAGCTTAATCGAAGAAGGTAATCATATTATTGATCCTTCTCACCCCAAGCATTAATTATACAGGAATGGTGAACGATCAACTTCTAACGCTCGCTTTAAACGGAACAAAATTCGTGCAGGATGTATTCAAGGCTGGTCACTTAACATTTTAGGGATTTTCCTCTTTTAGCTTCAATGGTTTTGGAAGTTACTACTAAATTCAACTTAATTAAGTAGGAATACAAGACGTGGAATTAAAATTCAAGGAATCACACAGTATTGACGTTCCATCTATTGATGCAGCTAAAGCATTAGATGGAAAGAATTTTGACAAGTTATTGGAAAGTGAGGGTCAGGTTTTTTCATTTTTCAAGCTTAAAGGGGGTCAATATGGTGTTTCAGTCGAGATAGATAGCAGTCGAAAAATCTTAGTCACAGTTGCCTAATGGGAATGCAGCATAAGCCAGTAATCTATGTGTTGGATAATCATAGATATTGTGGAAAGACCGCCCCTAGATTGTGGACGGAAGTGAATGAGTCAGCCCGAGGTGTAAATGTACACGTCCTGTAGAAAAATTCAGTTAAAATGGGAATCATTATTGAGTCCAATACTATTGCCTACAATTAGTGGGTAACGCAGAAGAGTATTTGTTATGGAAAATGAGAACAAAAAACATGAGGAATCTATTTATGAATTTGTAAGTAGGTTCCACTTTCCTATAGTTGGGTTTAAAACCGGATCAAACAAGGAAATATTTATTGGTTCGTGTGTTCTTATTCGTATTGGCGAGCGGGCTTTTTTGGTGACTGCATCTCATGTTATGAATGAAAGGAAAAATGTAAAAAATAAAGAACTTTGGATTTTGAATTATTCTGACGGAAGTAAGTTTACTATTACTGGAGATCTAATCGGTAATGATGACGAAAACATTCCAACTTGGAATGATGTGGCAATAGTAGAGCTCAACCTTGAAGAATTTGGCACTTTTAATAATTTTGATTTCTATGATAATTGTCTTCTGGGGTTAGATCGAATAATTCACGATTTACAGTATCAAGCTTCAACTTCAGAAGACGTAGGTTATTTAGTTGTTGGTTACCCATGTTCCAAGAATAAGATTCTCAAGGATAGATATAGAAAACCTAAGCTATTGTTACATCTGACAGAATTGGCATTATCAGAATCTAATAAGTCATATGTTGAGGATAGACTCACTTTATCAATTCGCTGGGACAGTGATAACCTTTCTAAAGAAGGTGTAATGCTGCCGAGCCCGCATGGTATGAGTGGTGGCGGAGTATGGTTGTTGTCAAATGAAAGTGAAGTTAACCCAATGTTGTATGCTATATCTATTGCATATGTAAAGGGAAAAAAGAAGCTAATTTCTACCAAAATGTCATTGGTATTATCGCTTTTGAAGTATCATTTTCCTGGTACATTATTGGATAGATTAGAGTTGCCACTGCCTATATTCGATAATGACTCTGGATCTTCAATCGGAATACCTGCCCCATGCCAGGCTTAGTGTCGTAAAATTGTGAATTTGGTCCCTAAGTAGAGTTAAATGCCTCGTTAGCAGATATGGGAATGGATGTAGGAATAGAATTGGAATACATGGAAAGTATATAAGAAAGCTATTGAACGTACTATCGATTCTACTTTTTCGGATAACACTAATCACGATTAAAAATCGTTATGAGATAGAGGTAAATATGATCACTAATATTGAGACGGAGTTGCATTCGAGCTTATTTGAATATGTTAATCATTGTGAAGAAGAATTATTGTTAGGTCAGCCTGCTGAGTTTCACTACCCAAAAGCACTAGTAGGTAAGAAAACAACTGATTCTATTTGGGGGGAAAAAGTTAATGAAATAAAGGCGTTAAATAAATTATTATTATCAGGTTTGAGGAATAAAGCTAATATTTATGCAATTTTCACCAAAGATAGAGGCAGCAATAGTTGGGATGCTAAGTATGTTGGTGAGAGTAAGTCTGTAGATATGAGAACACGAATGACTGCTCATCTAATAAAAAAACATAATATGACAGGGTCCAAATTAGCAGAAGTTCGTGCTTCAATATCAAAAGGTAAATTGATTTCTATAAGATTTATTTATTTGCCGGAAGAAGCATTACGCACCTTCATTGAAGAAAAGATAATATCAAATAACAAAAATAGTCTTGAATGGAACAAAAATTCCTAATTATTAGCTGAGCGATGAAATTATTCAGAAATGGGTAAGATAAAATTTATATCGCGTTTCAAAAAAAATGCCGATTTACCCAGTCCTTGTTGCAGTCGATAGATACCAGAGCTATCCATGAATATTAGGCATAACCTACAGTTTAATTAAGGTCTAGTCGAAAAGGGGTGTAGAGCTAAATAGCTCGCTATCAAATTTAAGCTATAGTTAAATTTTCTGCTTTTACAGTATGGGAATACAGTGATAGGTATATGAGCAAGCCATTAAATGTAATGATCATGTCTATTTTTCTTTGCCAAAAAGTACTTTATAAAGGATATATATGTCGTCTTTAATATTTCTCACGGATGAGACCCAGGCTTTAGTAGCAACAGATACTTTGGCTGTTGATAGTCATGGTAATCCGGCCTTTTTTTGTTCAAAGGCAAGTCACATCCCTCATTTAAGGGTGATTGTTGCAGGTACTGGAGCCGCAGGTTTTGCCAATGAGTGGTCATTACATGCTTCTACTTGGATGGTTATAAAAGGAATTCACAACCTTGACTACCATACTCCTAATGGACTCATAAAATTGTGGGCCGAGTACCGAGCAAAGAATTCCGTACCTGAAGACTTTACGACGACGGTTTACCAGTTTGGAATTTCGGAGGAGACAGGTAAAGTTGTTAGTTTTGCTTACCGCTCAACTAATAACTTCGTATCAGAAGAGTTAGGTTATGGGACTGGGGTAAAACCAGAGTGCGATGTACAAGAAGGTAATTTGTTTGAATTAATCCCTGGCATGATGAAGCAGCAGCGTGATATTCAAAGCACAGCACCAAAGAGTGAGCGTATTTATATCGGGGGCGAAATCTTTGCTTTCCACTTATCAAAAAATGGATGTAATACTTTAAAAATGGGCGAATTCGAAGATTTCTCAATACAAGAAACATCTATTTTTGAACAGTTTACAAGTAACCAAAGCTAACAAGAAAAATAAGAGTCGTCCGGAAGCGGACTGAACTCATACCGCCCTGCTGTTTTAGCTGTTAACTTAAGGAGGGGAGAGTATTAACCTCTTTTAACAACGTGGGAATACAGGAGGTATGAATATGAAAGTAAACAAGGCAGGGATGAGTAGCTCTTTTAACATACCTAAAGGTCTTGCTAATTGTGCATTACACTCACAAGGAAGGCTTAGATTCTAATGGATTTTTTTACACCCCAAATAATAATCAGTTTCGGGTTCCTGATAGGGCTCTTTGTTTTACTTTGCTTATCTTTATTTAGAACTCGAAGAGCCCTAAAGATACAAGAATATATTGCTAATAAAGTGCCTTCTTTAGAATCTGAGCTAGAAAAAATTAAATCAGCGACCGTACAACTCACCGGTGAACTTTTAACTACTACGGAGAAGTTAACCCATTACCTGGGTATTCAGGACATAGAAGCTGAAATTGTCGATTTAAAACTTACTGCTAGTCAGGTTGTAGTTGATATTGAAAACCTTAGATCTCAGTATAAAGAGAAAAGACAGCTTTTTGAGAAGCTAGTAAAAGAGGCTGCAATCTACGATGAAACTATCTCCTATGGCGAGGTAGGTCATTACACGCCTCACTTTAATTACGACACATCCGAAGGGTACAAAGACAAGCTTCTAGATATTCGCGATGAACAGAAGCAAATGATTAAATCTGAATCGGCCATGGTTGTATTTGAAGCAATGCAGCTAAACGGGAGCCAGTCCAAGGGTTTGGCTATGCAAAAACGTCTATTCAAGATGTCTTTACGTGCATTCAATAATGAGTGTGATGCTGCTATTAGCTCAGCTCGTTGGAATAACATGGAAACCCTGGAAAAGCGTATTCACAAATCAATAGAGATGCTTAATAAATACAATTCATCTACGAATGTCAGTATTTCAAACGGCTACTTAGACCTGAAAATTACCGAACTTCGGGTATCGATCGAACATAAAATAAAAATCCAAGAAGAAAAAGAGGAGCAAGCTGCTATCAAGCAGCAAATGCGTGAGGAATCCGCATTGGAGCGTGAAGCTGATCTAGCAGCTAAAGAGGAAGAAAAGTATCAAAAACTATTAAGTAAAGCTAACAAGGAGGCTGAGAAAGCAGCCGGAAACAGGCTCGAGGAGGTTAATGAGAAAATTAGTCTATTGAAGAAGGAGCTAGAAGAGGCTCATGCGAAGAATGAGCGCGCAAAATCCATGGCTGAGCAAACCAAACGAGGTCATGTCTATGTCATCTCCAATATCGGCTCTTTTGGAGAGAATGTTTATAAGATTGGCATGACTCGAAGGCTAGAGCCCTTAGATCGTGTAAAGGAATTAGGGGATGCCAGTGTGCCCTTTCTATTTGACGTACACGCTATGATTTATTCAGAAGATGCTCCCGCACTTGAGTCTGCGCTCCACAAAGAGTTTACGGATCAACGTGTCAATTTAGTTAATTTTAGAAAAGAGTTTTTCAAGCTTTCTCTGGAAGATATCGAGGCAAAAGCTTATGAATTAGCAAGTGATGCTGAGTTCGTTAGGACTGCCGAGGCTAGTCATTATTGGGAATCACAAGCCATCAGAGTAGAGCGTGAAAGTCTAAAAACTACAGAGACTGTACTAAAGAGTATTCCTGAGGCTATTTGAAGTAGGATCGTGTTCTAGGGCTGACCAAACATAGGAATAGAGTAAATGAATATGGTAAGTTCTGAAACGCTACTCTAGTGCCTACTTTGGTAGTTAACATTAGCATGGGAAGACTCCAAAAATTATTATGACGAAACAGTTACATATCAAAAATCATTATGTCCCAGAATGTTATTTGAAAAGGTGGGAGAGTTCTGAAGGGAAAGTCTTTGTCTATCGAACTCTAGTCAATCATCCAAATGTGCCTATCTGGAAAAGTCACTTCGTCTCTTCGATTGCTTACCAAAAGCATTTATATACGCAAATAATTTCGGGACATGAATCCGATGAGCTAGAAATGTGGCTTGATCGAGAATTTGAGTCCCCGGCGAACGAAGTCTTAGATAAGGCTGCTTTAGAGTCTCAGCTTAACACGCTTGATTGGGAGGTATTAATAAAGTTCCTTTCTGCACAGGATGTAAGAACTCCAGCACGACTATATGAGTATATTCAACGTGCACAAAAATATTTACCAGGAACTCTTCAAAATGTTATGAATGATCTGCATGTAAAGCTAAGTAACGGGGATGTAAGTGAGCTTACTAGAGAAGGAGAAAGCTCTGTAAGAGAGTCCTTCCCGTTGAAAGTTACAACGCATATCGAAGAAGGGTCGGATACAGGATTTCTTAAGGCAGAAACATACACAGGTAGAGGCACATGGATACATTCAATAAAACACCTTTTGGAGAATACAAGTAAGATTTTACACACTCACAAATGGTCAATTGTTAAGCCCGCATTGGGTTATTTTTGGCCTACAAGTGATAACCCTGTAGTGAAATTGAATTACTATAGCCCTGGCAAATATGATTTAAAAGGTGGCTGGGGAGTCAAGAAAGGTAATATTTTCTTCCCTATCGATCCAGAGCATGCAATGTTTGTCCAAATTGGTGATAAGCCAATGAAAAAAAATACTAGACTCTCGGAAAACCAAACAAAGGAATTTATAAAATTCGTTGTTGAAAATTCTCACCGTAAAATTTTTTCCCACTCTGAGGCGAGTTCTTTACCCAGGCTTAGGGAGAGAATTGTAGATCCTGATAGACTGACAAGAGAAAACAACGAAATGAAAGAATGGCATCGACTAAATGCGAAGATGGAACGTGAATACTCAGCGAGTAGGCGAAATACCTAGAAAACGACAAAACGATCTAATTAAGCTCGCTTCACTCGAAAATCATAATGGTGTTAGTCCTTGCTGATACCCACAAAAAGTCCGCTATAGCTAGATTGTGGATTGGAAGTAATATAGCTCAATGACCAGTTACTTAACATAGGAATACAGAGGAAAATATAATGAATGAAAAATTAGACTCAAGATCTATTAATAATGATCTTATAAGTGATTCAGCAGGTAAAAACCTCCATGTAATTGATCTTTCTTTGACACCAGAAGGTTTTACTGAAATAGCAAATAAGTACCTGAATGAGATTGTTATCAGCAATACAGATCAGCCACAAATTCTATTTATTGAAAAGTCCGCTAATGACCAGTTTGCTAACCAGAATGTTTCATACCTTTTGCAACGGATTGAAAAATTCAATGGAATAGTAATATTGGCATCTAATTTCAAGGATAACTTAGACGAGGCATTTTTTAGACGTTTTGAGTCAAATCTCTCTTTTAGGTATGTACCATCTTTAAAGCACCCAAGCTTAAATTTAGATGATAGGTTTATCCTTATAGAAGGCCCTGAATAGGAATTTGATAATTCAACCATTAAGGGTTGCGCTCAAATATCAAGAAGTGTAGTGGCATAGTGAATTTGGCTACTTAACTGGAGGTAAATTCCTCGTTATTAGGTATGGGAATACAGGAGTCATATATGAGTAAGCCACTAAATGTAATTGACGTGCCTATTATTTGTGGGGAGCACCAGTGGATCAAGGATTGAATTAATTAATGCAGCCAATCATACCCAATGCACCTACCGACAATCTATATAAATTCATGGCGATATTTAGCCTTATGCTCTCCTTCACTTTGTTCTTGTATTCTGATTACATGACCGAGCAGGTAAGAAAGGAAGTCATAGAGTTCTCCAAGGTCTCAACTGTTAGGTTTCATGAATTAGTTGAGGGTTATGCTAAAAATAAGTCTGCGCTTGATATGCAGCTTCTCCAAGATAAATATGACGGATTAGCTCATGCTGATGGACTTAAAATGTTAGTTTCCTCTAAAAAATCTGACTATTACAAATCAATCAGAAATTTTGGGGTGCCAATTCTACTTTTTATAAGCATTATTGGTTTCTTACTTTGGTATATTAAAGTACAAAAGCATCAAGATTACATACTAAAGCATGAGGCTAATAACATAAAATAAGGGATGAAATAATATCGACACTCTAGAAGATGTATTAGAAGAGAGCAATAAAGTTTCTAATGAATTGAAAACTCTACCACAACATAATTGCCCGGATCATATTGCAATAAGGATTAGGAAGTTCGGTAGCGGTAGCCACTTCGTTAATCAATGCCTAGAATGTGGGTCTCAGATTGGATCGCCCTTGAGTAAGAAGGGCATAGATAACCCATCTAATATACCGCCGTTTGATAATGAAATAGCTGATAGGCATGGCTACAAAATCAGAGAATTAAATCTAAAACTTAAGTCACTGTATCATCATAAACAATCTCTGTTGCTAGACGCAGGCATCATCCGATCTAACGAGCCGTTTATTAGCCAAGCAACGAGAAGTGCCCAAGAACTTAAAAGAAATTACGATGACTTGGTTGACCGGTTCGGCTTTGAGGCTGTTCATAAACATTATGTAACTAATTTGAAAAGTATTGATTCGAATAGGCCTAAAAACTCTGAAGACTGGGGGATTGTAAATGAAGGGGGTCTTAAGTCATGGTTCGATGACAGCTTTAAACAAAACTTTGAGATACACCCTGAGGTTACAGGTCGAAATATAGTTACTGGCAACACTGTAAGGGTCGATTTTCTTTGTAAGGCTAAACCCCATTTAATAAAACTAGGATTTGATGATTCATACTTTGGGGTAGAGGTAAAATATATCTCAGTCCAAAAAGGATTTACTCATAAAACAAGCCGTGCATTTTGGCAAACTGCAACCTACAAGCAATCAGAGTTCGAGATGGGGGGGGAATCATATACACCTAAGTTTTGTTTGTTATTTACAAATTTAGGTTTCAGTCATGTCTTTGATCAATTACGAGTTGTGGGCCAAGTAATAAACGATAAGCTTGAATACAGGGGGATGCTTAGTGTGATCAATCATTCAGGTGTGGGGGTGCTAAATATTAATGGTAACCCTAATTCAATACGTGCATGGGACATAAGACTTGCTGGAAATTCTTACTTTAATTACTCAACGAGTAAGGGATTAAGGAAAGGGGCAAATGGCGATAATTTGATTGATAAGCAATATACAGGAAACTTTTGATACCCATAAAAGGCACAGTGTCCGGTCGCGGAAGCACTAGAGTTTAATATGGGAATACAGGGTAGGGTTAATCAATACCTTGAAAATATTTCCTACTGAAAATAGTAGGGGGCTTAGATTTAGCCCCTTAATAAATATTAGGATTCGATACGAGTACTTGGTTCTTTTAGGTCGTTTTTATGATCATGAGAATGTTCTTGGGAGTGATTGAGGCTGTAGCTAATTCTGTGTAACTGCCTATCATGAAAGCCAGAAATGGCTAAGGATAGGCTGCAATGAACAAAGAAGCACTGGAAGCCTTTGCCCGCGAAGCGGCCAAAGGCATTA
>MAAA01014050.1_pt1 | contig 28941 bp, 26 predicted proteins | sample 1115971 | NCBI WGS metagenome assembly MAAA01 (sample SAMN04961123, study PRJNA320927) | seawater metagenome | isolation source: sample BD02T6 sea water enriched with oil for 6 days | place: USA:Gulf of Mexico | collected 2013-07-27 | reverse complement strand
AGCGATTCGAAAAATCAGTTTTGGTGTTTTCTTTATAATGATTAATCCATTTATATGCGGTTTTTCGACTTATCGAATAACGTCTACACAGCTCACTAATGGAAGTTTTACGCTGAATGACTAGGGATACAAATTCATTCCTTAACGACATGGCTGACACCTCATTCCAAGGCATATCTGCTCTCCGTAGTTAGATATGCGGTTAGTATAATGTGTAACCCATCTCCCCGAACGTTTTGTTACCTATGTCTCCGGTCTATACAGAGCTACTGCAATAAACTAGACTAACCTTTAATTCGATCCCCAGAGCCCTTCCCCAATACAGTTTGAACAATATATGTAAAATAACCTTTAATATTCAATTCTTGAATCATTTTAGAATCTGTTTTTGCCAATAAACCAGGCATGGACATATCAATATCATTTACCTGCGCCATACCAGTAATACCTGGCCTAACCGTATATACTCCCAACTCTTCACGGACAGATATCAACTCTTCTTGGTTAAATAAATTGGGCCTAGGGCCAACTAAACTCATCTCGCCTTTTAAGACATTCCATAACTGAGGTAATTCATCCAACTTTGTCTTCCGAAGAATTCCTCCCATTTTAGTAATAGAAGCAGTGCTAGCTAAATGACTGGCAACAGAAACAGTATCAAGCGCCATAGTTCTAAACTTAACTAAAACAAACGGTTTCATATTTCGACCCATACGCTTCTGCAGAAATAAAGGGGACCCTGTATCGAATAGCCCTATAATATATATCGCTAACAATACAGGCAACCCAAATGTCAATCCTAAAAAAGAAAATATAATATCAAATATACGTAACACGTTATTTACCACCTTTCAAAAAAACATTAACAGTAATGCTAATACCCTCATCTAGCGTATACGGTGGCTTCCAATTAAGCAAAGCCATAGCCTTACCACTATCTACTTGAAGATCGCCAACCAAGCGATCAACTAAATTCCGCTTACCTAAAAGCACTCCAGCTACTTTAAATAAAATTACAGGAACCGATAATAAGTAAAGTCTATTTTTAAATGATGTACCCATAGATTTAAGAAGATACATTAGCGATACATCCTCCCCATCTGAAATCAAAAAAATTTGATTAGCTGCAGCTGGATGATCAATACATCTCAAGATAAAATCAACTAGATTTTCCAAGTAAATCATGCTCCGTCGATTGTGAACCGAACCAAAAGGCAGCATTAATCCCTTTGATGCCAATTTTAAAAGATTTAAAAAATTAGCTTTGACGCCTGCCCCATAAACGAGAGGAGGCCTAATAATTACGACGTCCATTTTTGTTTCTGAAGCAATTTTTTGCAAACCAATTTCCGCTTCCATCTTGGAAATACCATAAGGATCTAGTGGGGCTAATGCATCAAGCTCAGTAAACGGCAATCTCCCTGTGGTCGACTCTCCGTTTACTTTTATCGAGCTAATAAATATAAAGCGCTTAACTCCAGCCGCCGCTGCTTGACGAGCAAGTTTTAATGTTCCAGCCACATTTACTTCACGATACTCAGCAAGGGGATCTTCGGTATAATCATTCATTATGTGGGCTCGAGCTGCGCAGTGGATTATAACATCTACGTTTTCTACACACCCACTGAAGTCTGTATCGGTCGCCATTTCCCGACTAAAAAACTGGCCGTTTAAATCTTTAGGCTCTGCTCTACCTACCAATATTGGTTTCGATAAGTGCCCTAGCAAAGCACTACCCAGAAACCCTGTTGCACCTGTTAATAACACATTAGAATGACTAACCATTAATCGCGAACTCCAGTATGTCCTTTGCCATTTTCTCCATTATTCCACCACGAGCATATTTCTCCTTAAATTCTTTACGATCTATATCCGTAATTTTTAAAGCAGAAAAAGCCCTAATCGCATCTTCTTCATCCCCAGGTTTAAAGATCGCACAGTTTTCAACCTCATTATTTAGGAATTCTGATGGATAGCCAGCTACACCAGCCCATATTGGCTTCCCTAAAGCAGCATATTCAAATATTTTGGAAGGTAATACCTTTTTGAAGGCTGGATAATCGTTTAGGTGTAAAAAAAGGACATCAGCCTTACGGTATTCTTCTATTAATGTCTGTCTGTTTACCGGTGGTAAAACTATTACGTTTTCTGCTCCATCCAAGCTTTTTATCAACTGCTCTTTACGGCCACCATCACCAATTACTGTAATTGTTACCTTTACTTTCAAACGCTTTGATAAATTAGGAATAATAGTATGCAAACCCTGCCCTTCTCCGATATTGCCCGCATACAACACATTTATAGATTCGCTAATAGAATTTTCAAATTTGGTATCAGCTACAAGAAACTCATCATCAATTCCATTGGTAAACCAACGGAACTCTTTACTTACGTATCGTCCTTCAAAATAAGAATTAAACCCCTTAGAAACCAAGTTTATTCTATTAGCACGATTAAAAGCATAGCGCTCGATAAAAGAAAACACAGGCTTTACAGCCCAGGTTATTTTCGCTGATAGCAAGTCATTTATGGTATCCACAAAAATATCACGTATATCCAAATAAAGAGGCAGCTCTTTCTTAATTGCTACCCTAGCGCCCAATAATGCTGTAAATAGCCTAGAGGATGTCGCATATACTGCATCATACGATTGCAGTTCAACTATATCCATAGCTTGTAAATAATACGTTAAAAATGCTTTTGCCTGATCGAACATACCACTTTTATGGGGCGGTAATGCTACCCTATGAATAATCGAATTTTCAGTTTGCTCTTTAGCGGGTGCTTCAGCAGAAAAAGATGCGTAACGATTTGGTAGCGTTGTTATTACCTCAACTTCAACATCCTTATTTTTGCGTAATTTTTCGACCAAAGCAGTTGTTCGAAAAGAACCTGCACATAAATCTGGCGCATAATAAAAGGATAAGACTAATATTTTCAAGGGTCAATTGACCTTATGGATAACTAAATTAACATCAAGCTTATTGCTCGAAAGCGGAATACTCAATCTTTTATTTGGAACGCTTATTCCAAAACCAGGGTGCCAAGTTGCATCTTCAATTTCAATTTTACCACAGGTACTAATTGTTAAAAAATCACCAGTCCTTGTTGTAAGTCTAAATGAGTTTTCTGCAACTCTTTTTAGAGTAATATCTGGATGCACATGATAATAAGCGACTGCGTTAACTCGCACTGACATTCTGTCAATAATTTTGATTTCAGTTGGCGTCGCATGGCATTCTCGAGTATGGACTACTTCGCCTTTAAGGCGTCGATAGCCGTCATGCTGAGCTGCAATAACAATATTGTCATCTGAAATTATTGATTTAACATTACTGACTCGGGCTCTTTTAGCCACTCGAAAGCCGCCCCAAACTTCTGATGAATTTTCACTTTCAACAACAACAGTATTGTGTGCTGCCGTTCCTCGCTGACGCTGACGCTCTATGCTCAATCCATAAAGAGAGGTTCCTGAATTAACAAAAACCCGGTTATCCCCAATAGACAGTTCGAAACTTAACGTATCAGCATGAGCATGCCCGGGTAAATAACCTGGGCCCACTTCGCCATGGTCTAATATCAGGTAATAAAAAGGAAAATTAATCCGGCTGTATCCCGTTTCTTGCAACGTCTGCAGCTTTGCATTATTAGAAGCACTACTAAGCCCCAATGAGGCAGCATAATGGTGAATTTGCATTGGACTTGCGGCTATACCTATAGTTGCATCATTAAAAAACGAAATTTCACTGTCTGAATGGGTCATTACCTCGAGCCAGGTTAATGCTTTATTTGCATATTCTTGCCACATCATTAACCTGCTAAGCAATTTCTTTTCTCCTGAAATTTTTGCTAAGTTAATGAGGTCTAATAAATCCCACAACAAAATACAATGGTACATAGGGGATAATTCAAAGTGCCCTCCATCCTCTAAAAACTGTTCAGGAATTTCACTATCGAGTAATTTCAGCCCCAAATTAAGACATTTTACACTTTCTGCACCCTCTAAAAAACATCCTGAAAAAACTAAGGCTTTTGCATTTGCAAATAAATGGTTTCCTAAAATATGATATTCAAGTTGCTTAGTAAGAGCTTTGGACTGTAAAGCAATGCTATCGACTATGACCTGGTCATTTATTCCTGCTCTGTGATACCACTTTATCCAATTGATTAACCTTAAAGATACTGGGTATGGCTCCCACCCATTACCACTAACAGGAGGGTTTTCTTCTATCCAGCGTTTAACTAACCCGTATTGATTCAACTTTCTAGCTAAACTATCAATTGCATTTAAGTCATCAAAATAATGAAGATTATATAACCATAATTTTTCATACGCTTTATCATTCCAACTCTCTTTTAGCTTGATTACAGCCTTAACATTCAAAAAGCTAACAGTAGTTTTCCCAAAAACACTTGGTTGAATGACTTCAGGTCCTGACCATAACCATGATAAAGAAGAACTATTTCTTTTATTCGTAGCTAATCGTCGCAGTGGAAAATATCGATATACTAAGCGGTAATATATTTGCACAAAGCGAAGAGGTTTTACCGTATGGTAAAGCCTCATAAGTTTCTGAAACATCCCCTTTAAACCTGCACCCTTAATTGACGAGCAACCTCTATTGAAGCTCTGGCAACCTCGAAAACTTCCGCTGAACTTATTGGGCAATTGTTACCACTTTCAATGCTATCCAAGAATGCCTTACAGCATGCCTGCTGGCCTTTATCTTGACGCCATAAATTCATTTTTTTAAACTTTGGCCAGCCAAAACCTTTTAGTTTCCGGAAATTATCAAGTTGCAGTACACCACCAGCTGCAAACACCTCCACTCGTTCCTTAGGGAAACTAGCAGCGCCATTAGCAAAATAATGAACCGTGCCATGCGATCCGTCGGCAAACCCTAGTGTAATTGATGCTTTGTCTTCGCTAATACTTTGGCTATGAGTGTCACCCATTCTCCTAGCCTGAATAGAAACTATTTCGCTACCCGATAAAAAACGCATTAAATCTATAAAATGACAGGCTTCTCCGATTATTCGTCCACCACCCACATCATTCTTTTGAGTCCAATGTTCTCCAGGTATAGCTCCTGCATTCATGGTCATAATAAATGATTTTGGTTCTTTTACCGCCGATATCAATTTCTTCATCTTTTGAACTTGAGGTGAGAAGCGACGATTAAAGCCAACCATTAACGAATACTTTCCCCCTGCTTTGTTATAAGCAGACTCAACGGCGTCTAGTTCTTCTGTCGTTATGGCGAGTGGCTTTTCAACAAATACATGTTTACCTGCATCTAACGCTTTAACTACAAATGACGCATGTGAATTATGTTGCGTAACGATAGCAATCGTATTTATTTCAGGGTTATTAATCAGACCATCGGTATCCGTTGTGGCCTCATTAAAGCCCGATTTTGAGCCATGAATGACACCATTAATTCCTCCTGATGTACTGATCGAATGTAAGTGAGCACCAGCCGATTTAAACGCTGGAATTAAAACACGAGACGCATAATTACCCGCACCAATAAAACCAATCGATGGTATACTTGGGTTTACTTGATTATCTGCTAGCTTCGTAACTTTATTGTGCCTAGCTACACAATCACTAGGATAAAGTAGCAAGATTCCCAGAGCAGTATTATCATTTGTTAACACTTCATATGCTTTTTCAGCTTCTTCAAAAATCACACGATGCGTAATTAGAGTTTTAACATCCAATGCACCGCTAGCCATCATATCCAATACCGCTTCAAAGTTGCGCTGCTCTGTCCACCTTACAAATGGCAAAGGGTAATCCAAACCTTCATCTTCATAAACTGCTTCATAACGACCTGGCCCATAAGAGCAAGAAACCTGAAAAGATAGCTCTTTTTCATAAAAGTCAGCTCTGTTCAATTCTAAACCCGTCACACCAACCAACACAATCCGGCCACGTTTCCTGCTCATACGGGCAGCTTCGGTAACGGGATCATTAGACGTAGTAGAAGCCGTAATAATAACTACATCTACTCCATTACCACGACTAAATGACATTCCGGCAGCAACAGGGTCCTCACCATTACCAGGATTGCAAGTGTCCGCTCCAAATTTCGCCGCAAGCTCAAGTTTACGCTGATCAAAATCAATGGCTAATACACGACACCCCTGTGCACGCAGCAACTGTACGGTTAATAATCCTATTAAACCAACCCCAGTCACTACAACGCACTCACCTAGTGTTGGTTCAGCAAGGCGAATCCCCTGAAGACCAATACTCGCGACGACTGTAAACGATGCTGTTTCATTCGATACTTCATTAGGAATTTTTGCACACAAATTTTTGGGGATTTTTACAACATCTGCATGAGCACCATTTGAAAGTACACGATCCCCTACAGCATACCGATCTACCCCGAAACCTACTTCAGATACAACGCCAACATTACAATAGCCTAATGGCAATGGCTGACCTAACTTAGATTTAACTGCATCCAACGTTGTTAACAGTCCATCAGTTTTAACCTTTTCCAATACCATTTTAACTTTTTCAGGCTGTTGTCTGGCCTTATCGATTAAAGATGCCTTCCCAAAATCAACCAGCATTCTCTCAGTACCAGCGGATATAAGGCTTACTTTTGTATCAATCAATAGATTTCCACTAGAGACATTTGGCGCTGGTGCATCAACTACCGACGTACCGCCCTTGGAAAGATCTTGGAGAATTTGTTTCATTACAACCCTTTAAAACAAGTAGGCATGGCTAAACGGCAACTTCCACTTTAACCAATTATACAAAATACTAGTTTATTTCTTTCTTACGGAGGCTACCTGACTTTATTCGAATCGCCATCCTTTCCACATAATTTCACGACAAATATGCAAATAGAATTTTCGTTATTTTAATCTAAAATGCCATTAAATAAGAATGAATAGATACCATCACAAGTAAGATTTAACAGCTCTAAACTTTCCAGATGACGTCTTTTCAATCGACTCCACACGCTTTACAAATACTTTTGTCTCCGAACATATCCATTGAGAGAAAGCAGATTTTAAATCATCCTCAGTAACCGACTCAAAATTGTCCCTAACAACAATTTTAATCATCACCTCGCCCTCTTTAAACTGACATACCTGCGCTTCACGTATTGAGTCAAACCCCTTAAATATATAGTCAAAGCGCATTACCCGACGGCCATCAATTAACTTAATAGCGTCATCAACTCTCCCCTCCACACTTTCAATCACTGTAGATTGACGCCCACACGGGCACTGGAAGTCATCAGGCGCCCATATAGCAATATCACCAGTATTATAACGCAACAAAGGCATAGCAGGGTTACTAAATGACGTTCCTACAAGTTTCCCTTTCTTCCGTCCGTTATCAAGTAGTTCTGGGTCAACACATTCAATATGGCAAAACTCGAAATCTTCATGATAATAGCCATATTCGCACCGAGACATATTACAATTCCCTTCGGTAAGCCCGTACTGATCTGTAATTTTTGCGCCTGTCCACTGCTCCATTGCTTCTTTTTGATAATCTAATGTATTCTCTGCACCACAAAATATATGACTTGGTCGATTTTTAGAAAACAAGGGTAAATCATGTTTCAATGCCAAGCGAGCAACCTCAGCCATAATACTGGGGTAACCCGAATAAAATTTAGGGTTAATTGTATTTAAAAAGCCCACAATTTCGTGAATTTTTGTATCCGATACATGCTGCATGTTTATTAAATATTGGTTTGATGCCGAATTAAAACGCCAATAAGGTGGGCCCTTCTGTCCGATAGGCACGACCTGCTTTCCTGTAAAATTAACGTGTAAATTTCCAAAATCACAATTAAACCGCGCCCGATGCCTAAACCATACAGCCCACTGCTGTGCTATTGCATTCGGATGCTTATATAGTGTTAAAGCTTTCCCAGTTGTACCGCTCGTGTGCTGCTCTACCAGTTCTTTGATATTAACCCCTGTAGAAAGCAGTGCCTTATTGCTATGCCTAATATCTTCTTTAGTTAAAATTGGTAATTTGTATATATCGCTAAAACCAACATGTTCACTAACATTTAAACCGATCCCTTTAAAAACATTCTTATAATATGGCACTGATGAAAAGGCATTTTTTAATGAAGCAACCATCATATTCTCTTTATATCGCTTAATTTCTTCTCGCTTCCAGTACTCTGATTTTTTAAGATTGAGCAATTGCTCTTCAAACAGTTTATTAAACCGAATCCTGTTTTCCTTCCAGCCATATAAACTACAAAGTAAGTTCTGAAAAAACACAGGTAAGTTTCTATACAACATATCAATCATTTTAAAATCTTCTAAATAATGCCACTAATTTCACTCTTTTAAGCAATACATAATAAAATGAATTAAGGGGTATTTTTCTGCCTATTTTCACCTAAATTACGCTTTATTTTTGAACGACTAATTCGGTAGTATTGTTTTATGCCTACCAATTAAGCTGCCCTTTAATAGGTAACGGATAAAACTGGGTATTCCACTTAACTGGGATATTAATATATTAACCGACGCATTATCTGAAACGCCCGTTATTTTAAGCCTAAATAAATCGGTACTTTTTGAATTCCAACCACAGTCAATTGTGCGAGCAGATCTAAATCCAGCATCCCTACAAAGGCTAACTTCTCGCTGAGTGTAATCTCCATTTGGATAGGCAAAGTGATCAGCTACTCCTAAATTAAAGTTATCCAACCCAAACCTGGATGATTTAATTTCGTTATTACTGCTACCTGAATCCATAGTTGTTAAGATTGGATGAAACTGAGTATGAGCTTCAAAATTCACACTTACTTTCATTTCTTCCATTTCTGTTAGGCTTAATGCTTGGCGCGTATCACTCGGGTATTCGCGCTTAAGGCTGAACTCTTCATTGGTTTTCAAATATTCTAGGCGATCTTGATGTGGTAGAGATTTAAGTTTTTGAGTTATCGAACCCGCTTTTGTGAACCAATAATGCCTGCTTGTATTCACGATTCCAGTGCACAAATAAATAGTTGGCTTTACCTTAAATCCCTCAAATACAGGTAATAATTTGTAGTTATTTTTATGCCCATCATCAAAGGTAACGACTAATGGATACCTTGGTATTTCTGACCAATCCTTGCTTTCTATTGCGCAAACGAGCGTATCTAATGTAATAAAGTTATATTTTTTAGAAATATAATCCATGTGCCTCTCAAATATTTCTACATCTGGATTATGGTATAAAATAATCGATACCTTATTCCGAGCACATAGACAGTAAATAAGCTTAGTCAAACCACTTAAGCGAATAATAAGTGCTATTAGCTCCCTTAAATTTGATAATATCTTATACTTGATCATAAAATATCACATCGCCATATAGGAATATTTATATCCAGATTACAGTGCACTGTATTTTGAATTACTGTACTTTCTACTTTTCTATAAGCATACAAACTTTTACCGTCTTCATAAGAAAATAAAATAAAGGGCTTCACTTTTTTAAACTCATTTAGAAAAACATCACTTACACGACCAACTACTAGGTATAATGATCCGAATTTTGTTTTCTTTGCTTTGAGTAACAGACACACATTACCTTTACAACAAACAGAGTATTGATCTTTATAAACAGAATAGCGCCATCGAACATAATCATCAGGTATCATGTCATATGCTGATAATGACTTAATTACACTAGATGCAAAACCACAATACAATGAAGACACCCCCTTCTTAACTACTTCCCACCCTAATTTTATAAAACCCGGGTATGAATTATTATTAGGAAAGCCATAAACATAGTTAGGTCGAGATTTATCCAAACATAAATTGGACATTTTACCGAATATCCCCATTCGCCTAAGTTTCGGCGATACATAAGTATGTAAAGATTGATAGCTAACTACACCAGATTCTAGGTCGTTACGAAGGTGAGCATTAGTAGCAAGTGGTATTCCATCGGCATAAACAATAACGTGAATAGAGTCCCCGTATATATTATTTTTATAAATATTTTCAAATTGAAGGGTTAGGCTATCTGTTAATTCCCCAACCTCATGGTGCGTAAGAATAAAATCTTGCCATTCTTTTTCTGTCAATTCAGATGTGAATTTACACAAAAAAACTAAACTGGATTCGTTCATCATTCAATTAGACCTATTAATCATTTTTAAAGGAGCCCTACCAACAATTTATCATTTCAAAGTTTGAGACAATAGTCTATATAGTGATCCACACTTAACAGGTCAGGCTTAAACTCAGAAGATTCTATTTCAGAAAGTTTTCTAACAAAATCTGGAAAATCTTTATAAACATAAGTAGTTACACCAACTGGGCGATCAACTACATTACTCGCAATTACCGGTACTCCTAATAGTTGGGCCTCTTGAACAGCCACAGAAGCACCATCCATACAGGTTGGTCGTATATATATATCTACCTGTTTTAATAAGCCAATAAAGTTCACGACCTTGTTAATGTACGTCACCCTTCCAGTATTTGCAGACGCCAGGTCCTTATACTGACCACTAATATCTAATAGTATAACATTAAATTCATCAGGCAATTGGTGCAAATTATTTATTATAAATTCAACACCATAGGTCTCTTCGTTACCCCTATAACTACGATCATAAGCATAGAGTAAGAGGTTTTTTTTCCCTTCTACCTTTTCAAAGTACGAGAATCCATCATCGTCAATGGTAAATCCTTCTGCAAAAAGTGAAGGTAATACTGTCAGTTTTGAGAGCTCAACGGACTTCGACACATCCTTATACAAATCATTATTTAGTAAAACTACGCCATCAGATAAAAATATAGAGAACCTATTGAAAATATTGCTAGTATCCAAATACTTCCCATGAACAGTAAATATAACCTTATTGGAAAATAATCTTGCTGCAATTACACCAATAGCTCTCTTTACTAAGCTTGAATAATGTATGTGTGCCATATCATATCGGCTAAACAAACACCTCCAGCTTAAAATATCTACCAATAAACCTTTGCACAAAAGCGATTTTATTAGGTTATTCACACTAACCGTTACACCACCTATTGGGGGAGGGATTTTACCAAATATTATTACCTTTTTTATACTCACCAATAAACCTACTAATTCCGGCTGATACCAACTACTTTAATATGACTCTTGAAGGGCTCAATACAACAGTAGCCCCATCAGGGACATCCTGAACCACAACACAATTTGCCCCAATTTTAACATTATTCCCAATAACTATACCGCCAATAATTTTTGCACCCGCACCAATTACTACACCACTGCCTATTTTAGGTGAACCTTGATTTTTAGAGCCCTTTGAAGTCACTGAACCAATAGTAACCTGTTGAAAAATTGTCACGTTATCGCCAATTACAGCATCGCCGGAAATAAAAATACCATATAAGCTATGGGGAAATACTGGAACGCCCTTAAATTTAGCATTTAGGGGGACCGAAGATCCATAGAGCAACAACACCCCTCTATAAACAAACAAAATTAAAGGCCTGAATATTATCGATAAAAAATTAGAGGAATCTAGCCAGTTGCGAAGTTTAAACACCAAATTAATCACAAATAATTCCTTTAATTGATTCACCTACCGACGCATACTTAGAATCGCTTGCACTTACGCCATTACAATAATTGGAATTTATTAATTGCACCATGTTTAGCGCATCTGTTTGCATTATTTGTTTTTTACTTACCAATAACTTAATTAAGTCGTTATTATCGTATTGATAACAGCCTTTACTTTGAATTTCTTCATTAAGAAAAAAATAGGTTTTATTTATACCGCTATAAATGGCATTTACCACCGCCGAGGATTCATCTGTAACAATGTATTTGAAGTTTGGGTGAAAGCAATACGATTCGGAAGTTAAATCTTGATTCCCTAGAACCGTTACCTTTTTATTTTCTAATAAAAAACCATAGCCTTCGACACTAACATTTGGAGCAAGCTTAATGTATATTGAGTTACTCAACATACTAAAACAGTCAAATAAATAGCAAAGATATTCCCTCAGCCCCTTATCATTACTCCAGTCCTTTCCAGACAAACATACGAACACCGAATCCTCATCGATAATCTCAGACATGATTTCCTTACTGTAATAAATCGACTTAATAAAGTCATTTGGAATTTTAATGGCCTCAAACTCAAAAGGACGCTGAACAATATTTGGCTCTAACAAGAAAGAGTAGTTATAATAACCAGTATAAGAGCGAGTAATTGGTATGAACTTATACGGCCACAAACACATCTTAATATAGTAATAAGGCGCAACCTCCCTAAACTTACTTATAGGGTCCGAGTAATCGCCATACCCCTCATGGAACAAAATAATATCTGTTTTCCCCTTGTATCTGCTGTAACTATTTTGATATATGCAACCATTCTCTGAAAAAGTTATAATAGCGTCAGGTGAGAACTCATCAAATTCATTGCCCACTTGACGAATTAACGACCTCAACTTCCAAGTTTGCAATCTATTTCTAATAAATACAAAGTCATCGATAAAGGTACTTTCATCAAATTGATCAATTGCGTGCCGACAAAACTCTTCTTTTTGATCGTGAAGAAAAGCACTACAAAATATTTTTGATGTAACAGTAACACCGGCTTCACGCAATTCTTCAAGAATCTTTACAGCCATTATATAATGGCTTTTTGTAAAGGTAACAAAAAGGATTTTCTTATTCACATTCAAACTCATTTCCAGTCATTCCAACTAACTAAAGTCACTTAATTATCCACTTAGAACAAATAAATTATTACTACTATTTAAATTGTCAACAAACAACTTAGGGATCAACCCTTACCCGTACATGCTATGGGCTTAATAACTTTATGGATAATGCAATCACGATGAAATAAAGCGAAGATGATAAACATTAACATATATACTTGTATATTAAGAAAATAAGGCTGAATCAAAGAAACAACAATAAAAGAGTAGAAACTCATTTTAAGCAGATACTTCCTCTCAATTAAATTTCTACTGACCTTCAAATAAACGCTGTACAGAAAAACCATTATCGCTAACAAACCAAATATACCATAACTAACCAATACATCAGCCAAAGAACTATGGAAGCTATTAACATCACCATCCATTGTTAACTCATCAAAAACTTTTGGATTTAGTGCTCCGTGGCCAATCCATGGCCTTTCACCGAATAACACAGAGGCTTCAGAATACAATCTTGCCCTTATATCAACATGATTAAAGGCTTCGAAATTTAAATCTTCATAATCTCCATACCGAATAAATTCCAGGTCACTTACCAACGAACCTATTCTATTAAACTCATTCTCTGAACTCACGCGGTGATTGGGAACTAGGGCTAAGCATAGACATATCGCCGATACAACCAATGCAGCCTGGTACCGAAATTTCAAAACGGGAAAATAACATAGACCCAATACTGGCACTAAAACTAAGACACTACGAGAACTTAAGGTAATTAAGAACAACACATACAAGGTCAGTAAAAATAACTTTTTGACCCTAGTACCGCAATTATTAATTGCCATAACAAATAAGAAGGTAAAAATAATCAGTGCTATATTCTCAGACCCAGAAAAAATACTATTTCTTTCATTACCTAATATAAAACAGTAAACTGCATTTGCGAACACACATACAACGAATAGTGAAAATATTACATCCTCCTTCAATGTGATTCTAAACTTCTGATTCAAAGTGATAAAATACAGAGCAGGTATTGTAATTAGTAGAATATATCTCAAATAATCATGTACAGAAGAATGGTGCAACATCAACAAAAAGGTGAATGCTAATATGTAAAGCAAGTAAGCTATTTCAATCTTTTTAAAAGCCAAGCCGCCATAAACCCTACCTATAAACCACCAAGCAAACATCACTGAATTTAGAAGTAGAATTGACAAACCTCCGTTTGTTAAAAGAGCCAACAATAAAAATGCATAGCAATTCTCATCTTTTTTAGATAACAAGTATAATGCCGCCCCCCCGAATGGCAGCGTCAAAATATAGTCAAAATCATTAAAAAAAACTTTAAAGATAAAAAATACAATTAAGCAAACATAAAACATTAAGTAGCTAACTTCCTAAAAACAACACCCCTAACAACAACCATGTAAACAACATGACTAATTATACTCCCTACAATCAACAGCTCTATTATACCAAATCTTACCAAAAATAGATTTACACCAGCATTAAAAACAACACCAGCCACAAGGGTCAAATTTAAAAGGCGGTAATGCTCAAATGTGAGTAGATAAGTCCTATGATATATGTAAAAAATATTGACATAATTATAGACGGCTAATAACAAAAAAAACCAAAAGGTTTCCTTATAGGCAGGATTATAGAACTTAATTAAAAAGTAATAGAAAGGAAGCGCCAATGTAACTACAGACAAATAGATTAATTGCATCTTAAACATGTATTGTTTGAAGTCCCTCATAGACTTAGCTATTGGATCATTTTTAATTGCTTTAATAAATCCCGGCATATTTACCCAGGTGATTGTTTGTATCACCATATAAAAACCTGCAGAAACAGTAAACGCCATGGAATATAAGCCTAAACTTTCATATCCAACTAGGTATTTAATGATAAGCCTATCAACACTGGAAAATAACAGAGATAGGAAACCGAATAAAAATAGCATGCTACTTGCATAAAGGACATTTTTATCCAACTCCAATTTGAACCTCATCACCTTTAGTTTTTTGTAAAGTGAAGGGGAGTACAGCGCAAAAAGAAAATACGGTGCAATATACAAACTATACATTGCAATAAAATCACCTACACTGCCACTTTTTGTAAACCAACAATATATAACGGTAGCGTATATTATGCCGTTGGTAATAAATTCCAATGCTACTAACTTTGTAACTTCACCAGAGATTCGCAGTTGGTCGATAACAAATTTTGATGCTACACCAAACAGAACAGAGAAAATTCCATAAGCCACATACAAGGGATTTGAGAAAAATATATCAAAATTAAAATCTAATAATGCAAACACCAATAAAAATGAAAACACACTTATTGCCAAATAGCTAAATACATTACTTAACTCTTGATTTGATATCCCACCATCAGCCGACCTTTTCCTAAAAACATATTGAACAAAACCAAACTCAGCATACATTAAGTATTGAATGATCAACCTAAAGAAACTCAACTCACCAAAGTCGGCAGTGCCTAGCATCGAGGTTATAAGTAAAATCGCTATAAAATTAAATGCTGTAAAGATATAACGAGATAATACAAATAGTTTATTAATTGTCATAAGTACTAATAACCAATCTTAACTTACGGCAATGAACGCAAAAACTTTTTCATTCTATTCTCGAACATCCAGTCCAATTTACTTTCGATCCCCCTAAAACTTAAAAATTCATTTTCAATTTCCCGCGTAATAGATGCCAATAGCTGTTCGGGCAATTCTGGATTTACCTTTACAGGGCTGGCAAACCTCCCTATAGCATACTTAATGTAACGATTACCTGAAGAAAACAGATTACTCAATAGATTATTTTTTTCACCCTGTAATATAGGTAAGCCTATAGACTCCATCAATCCATTACTACGTGAATCCTCTGAAATCAAAAATGAAGGAGCACGCCTACTCATGAAATGAATATGAGAATGAAGTCTATAGCCAATATGAAAATCACAAGCATTATATATATCAATTTTTTCTAAATCATAACTGCAGTCAATATTCTCAAAACCTAATTGCTCCCCTTTTTTCACGATATCGGAAATCGAGTCCTCATAGGCTTTTGTTGTATGCTTATCCCGAGTAAATCCTCTATTGAAAGAGCTATATATTTTGTAGCCTGCAAACTGTTTAGCAATCATTTCCATGATATCTATACACTGCTGTTTAAATAACATGTTTGCAGGGGGAGTAAATATTATCGATTTATTATTTGTAACCTTTAGTTCCTTCCCAAGACAATCAAGATCATACCAAACAGGGCAACCTGTCATTTCTGACGTGATGTGCCTATTCGTCAATATAGCTTGCGAAAAATTATCTCTTAAACCTATAAATTTAACCTTATTAATGAATTTCTGAGCTAAAGACGAAAACTTGAAGTTTTTAATGAAATGCGCATTAAATACCCTAGCGTAGCTACCACTCCCCATAAGAACCATAGGAACCTTAATATCATCTAGGTTTTCTACTAATGGGTAACTTTTGGGGTATATACTCTCACCAAGACCAGGCCCACCCATGATAATTAAGGCTTGTGCACCATTTACAATTCCCAACTTATCCTGCAGTGATTCCCAAGAGGGAAATTCAACTAATTCGCGATCTGGCCTCACGTACTGAAGTAGTTTCTTCGCTCGATCACGAATCAAGAAATCGCCAATATTTTTTTTTGCGTGATGTAAAACCACGTAGTATTCGTTACTCATATAGGTCTTTTTTAATTATTGAAATAGTTCTTGTTAATTGATTTTCATCGATACCATTAGTCCAAAGGTTTAGCAATCGCCCTCTCAAATGATAAGAATTTTTTAACTTTTTCTTGTTAAAAAAAGCGTAAAATCGACCCGCTAAAGGCGGATACATTGTGTTAGATGGTATTCCAGCATTTCTCAATTCCTCAGAAATTCGTTCACTATGAGAAATACTTACAGTAAAGCGTGATAATACATTTAAACTCCCGTATAAAAGCGGGAAATCAATCCCTCGCCCCTGCAATTGAGCTTGGTAATTTTTTACAATATTTAAGCGCTTAGTACGACAACCTTCTTGGTGGCCGACTTTCTCGTCAATTTCACCTAGGTATCGATCATCCAGTTGGTATAAGTAATACTTTTTAAATCGATAAACGAAAATCAAATTTAAAATATCAACAATAGGGTACTTAATTGAGATATTAAATATTTTATAATAAATATCACGGTGGCTTTTAGAGAGTTTATCTATTACTAAGTCATCATAAGTTGGCAGGTCATTACTTAATTCACATATTCGAGCATGTAATTCAACATCATTTGTTTGTACCGACCCTCCATGCCCCACTTCAATAATTTTACCTTTTCCGAAAGAAAATATGCTTACATCACCGAAAGAACCCAGCTTTAGGTCATTATAAGTATTACCAAAGGCCTGAGCGCAATCTTCAACCATAAACACACTATTTAAATCACAAATTAATCGTAACTTTTCAATAGCGCACGGATTTCCAAATAAATGAATGGCTATTAAGCCCTTAATATTTTTCTTAGCTGCTATACGAGAAAAATGCTCTACATCTATATTGTAGTCATCCATATTTACGTCAATAAAGTAAGGTTTATAGCCAGCCCAAATCAATGCATATACAGGGTCTGGACATGCAATATTTGGCACCGCAATATATGACCCCTTGGCAATACCACTCGCCTTCAAAGCCAAATATATTGCACTTGTACCGTTACCTGTTTTTAAGCAATACCTTTTGCCACTTATTGCACACAGTTTTTTAGTTAAACTTTCACTCAAAATCTTAAACTCACATGCTAAATAAGTATTTTTACAATCTCGAAACACTCTGCATATTTACAACCTATCTTTTGGCCTGAATTTGAATTCTCATTCTTAAAAAACTCTATCCACTGTGGACCAAACTTTTCAACTTCATTTTCATGAGCTAATACAGATTGAATTTTAGTTTCCATATATTCACTTATGTCAATATAATAATTACCACGAAATTCACTGGTTGTGTGATACCAATTACTTCTATACATAAGGACATTCTTTACGTGGCGCCCTGCATTAAATGTCGCCCTTCCTATAGCACTATGGTCCTGATGAACATCTTTATCCCAATGAGTATAAATGACGTCAATGCTATTATTATCGACAACCTCATTTATAGATTCAATCAGCTCAAAACCATATTGAAGCGTTTTAGTTTCGAGTCCAAACTTAATTAATTTATTTACACCCAGTATTTTAGCGGCTGCATCACCTTCAGACTCTGCTACTTCTTTTGTTCTTACGGGGGTACCGTCATAGTTGTAGTATGCCGAGTCGGTTAATACCAACATGATAACATTATCACCCTCAGCAACATGGCGAGCAAGCGTCCCACCAACACCAAGTTCAATATCATCAAAATGTGCACCAATTGCTAATATGTTTCTAGTCATAACATACCTTCTATTTCTTTAATAATTAGATCTAAGCCTCTATATGAAAACACTCTTCTATTTAATTCAAACAGTCGTTTTCTCTCGTCATAATCAATTTCCAGCCGCTGTAACGATTCACTGATAGCGTAGTTATGAAATAGTGCCAGTTTCCCATGAATTAGTCGCTCATCAACTAAGCGCCTAATTGTGATCAACTCCTTCTCTTCACGAGTGCATGCTATGACTGGCATCCCGATAGACAAAGCCTCGAACATTGTATTTCCTGCACCTAGAATAGCAACATCACATTCTGCAGCTATAGATAGAACATCATCAGTATGATTAAAGAGTTCAATGCGATGCGTGGTATTTGCCAATACACTCGTTAACTCGGAGAAATGTTTATAAGCGGGCCCCAATAAAACTTTTAAAGTAATTTTATATGGCAAAGATTCCAAATCTCTTATTATATCTGGTATCCCCCCCCAAGTGTCTGCAGCACCTTGATTAATAAATACACTGCTAACAGGTTTACTTATTTGATATCTATCTTTAACTTCTTGATAATCTGCAAGAATCAAGTATTTAAATTCATTTTTTTCTCTTGGTAATAACGGCGTATTTCCATAAAGTACATTTATCAAGTTATGGTAATGAACCGCTCCCAGCCCTGTATCATCTATAGCCAATACTTTATTAGCTTTAGTTACCAAGTATTCTGCTATTTTTTCTGAGGATTTAAGTTGATCGTTAATTATCAATGTATACGTATCTTTTAAATTACCTTCAATGTACTCAATTTCTTTAGACTCACTAATTCCTTTCGGCATCTGATATAGCTCATCAACATCAAAGCATTGATATATATCCCTAGACTCTTCAAATGCTTGAGTTAAAAAAGTTATTTCTGCGTCTATCACCCTTGAAAGAAACTCAACCAACTTACGAATTCGGTATAAGTGACCCATGCCCATTAAGTGACTTCCGTAGGCTCTAATTAATATAGTCGGCTTCAAGTTTCAACAACTCCTTTAAAGTTACTTCTATATTATAAAAATTGGATGAGGTAATAAATTCGGCTTTTTTAAAATCTTCTAATGTATCAACAGTCAACCTAATGTCGGAGTTCTCATGCAAGCCTCCAGCCATTGAATCTTTATATATTCTAAATTGCTTTCGGTTCTCTAATATATATTCATTAACATGCTCAAAATGATGGGGTTGAGTAGACATTTCGACACTTCTTTTAAGAGCTGAAAAGCTAAAAATTTCTACACCAAGTCCATCCGGTAAAGTTGAAAATATTTCAGATTTATTAGAAGAATATTCAGCTCCTAATTCCGAGTGCGCCTTCATTAATTGTGAGGCTGCTCTATAATCTACAAAAGGATTATCACCTGTAGCCCGTAAGATATTATCAGCAGAATATTGTTGGGCAGCATCAAAGTACCTTTGCAGCACATTTTCTTCACTGCCCCGAAAACATTCCACATCATTTTTCTTACACCACTGAGCCAAAACATCATCAGCCGGTAAATTAGACGTTAAAACAACCACCTTTTCAATACCCAAAACCAAATTAAGCCTCTCAATGACATGCCAAATCATTGGCTTCCCAGTTAGATTTTTAAGCGTTTTACCAGGTAAACGTTTTGACCCCATTCTGGCTTGAATAAAAACTACATTATTCACCGATAAAATCCCAAGTTAAAACATCATCTTTTTCTAAATCCCTGCTAACTGGCTTACCAACCAAATCAAGCAATTTTTTAGGTTCAATTCCGTACCCAGGCCTTTTAACTGCTAAGTGTGCAGCTGTAAGGTACTGCCCTTTAGATATTGGCTTTTCAATTACAATAGATTTCCTGTTATTCTTCCTGTTAATCAATTCTTGCTTAACAGGCATTTTAACTCCATTTCCAAAAGCTAATTCCAATATTCGAATCGAATCAATTAAAAACTTCATTTCTTCTTCGTCAGAAGAAAGAATATGATCTGGTCCGTCACCATTTTTATCTAAGGTAAAGTGACGTTCTATTATCATAGCGCCCATTACCCGTGCCGCTATCGAACACTGCGGCCCAATAGTATGGTCTGAGTATCCAATTAACACTCCGGGGTAACGATCTTGAAGGGTTTTTATAACGTTTAAGTTTGCTATCTCATATTTGGTAGGATAGGAGGTAATTGCATGCATAATACAAAAATTTTCATTCCCAGTAGTCATGACTGCATTTACTATGTCATCTACCTCTAGAAGCGTACACATACCGGTCGCAATAATAATTGGTTTTTGAGTTGCTGCCACTGCGGTAATAAACTCAAGGTTAGATGAGTCGTCGGAGCCAATTTTATAAACAGAAGTACCTAACTCTTCCAACATTTTTACATCATCTAAATGGCTAGGGGTAGAAAATATTTGCATTCCTCTTTTCTTGGCATAATCATATATCTCTTCATGCATTTCTTTTCCGATTTCATACTCCCGAAATAATTCATACTGACTTACATTGCCAGTATTTTCCATTTCATATTTGGCCTTCCGTGACGCTAAAGTATCGGCTTTAAATGTTTGTAATTTAACCGCATCAGCACCAGAGTTTACCGCCGCATCTATAAGTTTCTTTGCATCTTCAAGGTTAACGAAATTACCGCCTATTTCGGCGATTACAAATGCTGGCGAGTAATCATTTACAACCGTTGAGGAAAACTTAAACTCTCTCATGCAATAAATCTCCTGATTCAATTAAAATTCTTGCTTCTTTGCTTTCATGATTAAATAGTAAGTCAAATACGCTCATATATGGAAAAAACATATTTTGATTAAAGTGTTTATATTCTGGGACACTAAAATCTTGGAACACTATTTCAATCCCGGCAGATTTGAAAAGCTCAGGCTCTAAATAGTTAATACCATCTTTACCTGCCAAATAATGGGTAGCATTTTCTTTCTTACAAAGATCGAGTAGCAACTCTGTACTTGAAGTAGAAATTTCATAATTAGAAGCAAGAGACAAGGGAGTTGATATATCAAGAACCTTTCGAACATAGGTAATAACATCCATATTAAAATCAATCAAATTAACATATTCGGTTGTATATAGGCTCTCCAAAAAGTCTTTATGTTGATTATAAAACGGGCTCTTAGAATAACTTTGCGCAATAGAAGATAATTGTTTTTTTTGCCATTTTTGTTGATTAACAATACGAATATCTTTTATTTTTTTAAATTTTTTACAATCAATAGGAACGGTAAGAAAAGATGGGCCTTGCTTGGTTAGTATTTGATTCCTATTTTGAAAATAATTTTTTCTAAAATCAACATTATCTAAAATAATATAATGATCAGCCATGATCATTTTGTTAAAGAACCCCATCCATGGAAGTGTTTCTGGCTGGTGAATTGTTACTATTCTGGTATTTTTCATAATTTTCATTGCAAGCAAATACTTTCTGCTTAACAAACAATCCCTTTTGTATCTACTAGTATTTTACCACTTTCAATTGCAAGCCCTTTAAACTCTTTGTGGTCAACCAACGCAACGACAATATCCGCACGCTTTATTGCCGTATCTAGGTCCAATAATTTAACGCTATCAATCAATTCTATTGGCAATTGTTCTATATTGGGTTCTACGGCAATTAATAACCCAGGTTGAAGTCCAGCAATTGCCTGAGTGATATTAAGGGCTGGGCTTTCTCTTAAATCATCGATATTTGGCTTAAATGCCAAACCTAGACAAGCAATTGAAACATCCTTAACAGCCTTGTTTGTATTCGCCACTAAGAAATCAGCAATAGCTAATTTTACTTTTTCTACCACCCACCCAGGTTTTGAGTCATTAACTTTTCTAGCAGCATGAATCAATTGCGCCTCATTTGGAGTTTTACTTACAATAAACCATGGATCCACGGCGATACAGTGCCCCCCCACTCCAGGGCCTGGCTGTAAAATATTTATCCTAGGATGGCGATTGGCTAAAGCAATCAACTCCCAAACATCTATATCTAGCTCATCACAAATAATTGAAAGCTCATTAGCAAATGCAATTTGTACATCCCGGCAACTATTCTCGGTAAGTTTGGCCATTTCCGCCGTTCTTGCATTAGTCATAACGCAGTCACCTTGAACGAACTCTTTATAAAGCTCTACCGCTGCGCGCGAACACTTATTCGTCAAACCACCAATTACACGATCATTTTCCACCAATTCCCGAACTACATGACCTGGCAACACTCGCTCAGGACAATGAGCTATCCTAATATCTGAACTCTCATCATGACTTTCAGGAAAAGATAAATCAGGCCTCATCTCAGCTAACCAGCTAGCCATTTCTTCTGTGGCCCCTACAGGAGATGTGGACTCCAAAACAACAAGATTACCCGGTTTAAGTACAGGTGCAATACTCTTAGAAGCTGCTTCTATATACTTCAAATCAGGCTCTGGAATACTCCCTCCAGCACTTGGTTTAAACGGTGTAGGGACGGCAATCAAAAATGCATCTGCTGGCTCAGGTACTAAAGTTGCCTGTAGATAGCCTTGCTCCACAGCACTTTTGACAAGCATATCCAATTGAGGCTCTACAATATGTATTTCGCCACGATTAATCGTATTTACAACTCTTTCATTTACATCAACACCTACAACTTTCTTTTTACATGATGCAAACATTGCCGCTGTGGGCAAACCAATATAACCCAAACCAATTACTGAAATTTTTTCAAATACCATAATTTAAGATTCTTTCATTCTTCCAAAATATTTAAAATTCTTGAGCAAGCCTTACCATCACCATAAGGGTTATGAGCTCTGCTCATCTTTTGATATTCATCCCCTTTCTCTAATAGCCCTGACAAAGACTCAACTATCATTCTTTGATTTGTGCCCACTAGCTTTACTGTGCCAGCCTTAACAGCCTCCGGACGCTCCGTTGTATCACGCATTACTAAGACTGGCTTACCTAAACTAGGAGCTTCCTCTTGAATACCTCCAGAGTCGGTCAATATTACAGTTGACAAGCGCATTAAATTAACAAAAGGCAAGTACTCCAAGGGAGGTATTAAATAAACATTGCTCACTCCCCTTAATAAACGATTAACAGGCTCTTGCACATTTGGGTTTAGGTGTACCGGATAGACAAATTGAACGCACGGGTTAATCTTTGCAGACTCAGCTATAGCCGCACAAATATTCTCAATACCGCCTCCAAAATTTTCACGACGGTGCCCGGTAATTACTACCAGGTCCTTACTCTCATCCAAAAATTCATAGTATTTCAGCAGAGAAAGTTGCAATGCGACATCCAATTCGATTTTTCTGACCATTTTCAGTAAAGCATCAATAACAGTGTTACCAGTTACAAATATGCTATTGCCTGAGCTATTTTCTTTAAGAAGGTTTTGTCTAGAAACTTCCGTGGGAGCAAAATGATATTTTGCTAACACGCCAGTTAATTTGCGATTAGCTTCTTCAGGCCAAGGTGAATATATATTACCAGTGCGCAATCCTGCTTCAACATGACCAACAGGGATTTTTTCATAATATGCAGCCAAGCTAGCAGCAAACGTTGTGGCAGTATCCCCATGAACTAGCACCACATCCGGTTCAAACTCTTGAAGGACAAGTTTAAGTTCACACAATATACGGGCTGTTACATCATTAAGTACTTGCCCTTCCTTCATGAGATCCAAATCATAGTCCGGTATAATTTCAAATAGGTCCAATACCTGATCTAACATTTCGCGGTGCTGAGCCGTTACACAAACTTTAGCATCATACCTATCATCCACCGCAAGAGACTGAATCAATGGAGCCATTTTGATTGCTTCAGGCCTTGTACCGAACACAGTTAATACTTTTTTCATTAGCGGTTACTCGCTTACTAGAGAGTTCTTACAGATTATAATGCCGAACTTTATTTTTTAATTATACTTGTTCACATATTTTTAAATATTGATTTGGCTATATATTACACTAGACACACTACCCTTACCCTTAACTAGAACGCCTAACCCCAGTTAACAGTAAGCCCCCCAAATTAATCCACTTACACCAAATAGCATCTACTTATTATTCACCTGCTCACGCAATTCCTTACCAGGCTTAAAGTGAGGCACATATTTACCACGTAATTGAACTGCCTCACCTGTTTTTGGGTTTCGCCCCAACCTCGGACTGCGAAAGTGCAACGAAAAACTACCAAAGCCACGAATCTCAATTCTATCCCCCTGACTTAATGCCTGAGACATGGAATCCAAAATAGTTTTGACCGCCAGCTCAATATCCTTATTAGATAATTGCGGATGGCGACTGGTTATGCGCTCTATTAGCTCGGATTTAGTCATCTAAGACTCTCCTTTCCATTATCACAACAGCAGAGGTTTAAATACATACCTTTAAATCAGGTTAATCAAGGCTTTCATTTTTAGAATGCCTTACTTTTAACGTGTACACAACCTAAGTCACTGAATTCATTAGACTTAAGCAACCAAGAAGCAAGGTATCTACAGCGCTTTAACCACTTCAATTATTTCACTGGTCGATATTGACGGTGTACGTGGCAAATACACAACCTCACAATACTGCTGCATATCATTAAACTTACCTGCCCAGTCATCACCCATAACTAATACATCGGCCTCATACTCCTTTATATACCCAGCTTTTAAATCCAACGACTCTTCAATAAAAACCTTATCAACAAACCGTAATGACTCGAGTATTTTCACCCTTTGAGCCTGAGGGTAGACCGGGTATCGCTGCTTCTTTGCAAAGTTCAACTGATCTGACGAAACACCCACCACTAAATAGCCACCCTGCCTTCTTGCCCTTTCCAGAATATTAATATGACCTATATGAAATACATCAAATGTGCCAAAAGTAATTACCCGTTTTGTCATACCATCTCACTGCCATTAACAATGTAATTCACGATACGCTCACTGCATTGTCCATCAACCTTTCCAGCCAAATCTAAATTATACCTTTCTCGCTGCCGCGCAAATGAAGATGGATTATTAACCTGATCATCTACACTCCCCTTCAAGCCTGAATAAGACTTTGCATGCTTGGCAATATCTGCATATCTATAGAGATCCTCATCCATTCGATTTTTAAATCTAAAATTAAACAGCCCACGATAACCCCAGCGCAACTTATAAAAGTCACACCAGACTACCGGCTTATCTAGTGCTGCAAACTCGAACAATGTAGAAGAGGCATCACTAACCAACACATCCGATACCGCCATAAAAGGAATAATATTATTATCACTTAACTTCGCTAGATAGACGTTGTCATACCCAGACCATTCCTCCAGTAACCTCTTTTGTCCTGCATACTTTCTATTTACCAGTGAAAAATAATGCGGTTTTAAAATAATATTATATTCAGTAAATTCTTTTGGAAAGTCCCCTGGAAAACATTCAATACTACTAGGGTAAAAAGTAGGCGCATACAAGATCGTTCTCTTTGAATCATCCAGCCCCCACACCGAAGGCTTCAGCCCATCCAATTCGCCATTAACAACAGGATCTAGCTTTGCATAACCCGTATCTAAGAAAGTTTGACTAGGGTACATTTCTTGCAATCGCCGAGTACGATAAGGCCCCTCCACAAAACGCACACTCGTAGCAGAGTCAGACACACTGTAATAGCAAGTCTTTGGGCCAATTCCATGACTCACTAACGCAGTTTTTGTATTGAGATGAATACCCTCCAACCCAGTGAAATTATTCCCTATTATCAACCAATCAGGCTTAGATCTAAGGTAGAACACCCTAGCCTCTCGCTCATTCTTCACCCACCTAACGACCACACTCGCAGGTACATCACCCCCAACATAAATACCATCACCATACATAACAAAAGTTACTTCTACCCCCTGTCTTAACAGAGCCTCCTGTATTGGCATATATTGCGGTAAATAATAAAGTTCCTTTACATCAAAAAAAACATTCATGAGCAAGCCCCCCAAGAAACTGCAGCCTGCATTTTTTTCTCAAAAAATTCCTTATGAGCAACCTCAACGCCCTCTATTTGATCCTGCCAAGAACCAGGAAGCAGGTAATCTGCTTTTAAATAGGCAAAAAACGCACGAGTCACTTCAATATCAGGCACCCAGTCGCCAATATCACTCAAAATGGCAACTAATTCAGCCTCTGCTTGTGCTACTTGCATCATGCCACTTATGGCATAACACGCATTCCCCAGCACAATCACCTTTTTTTCCAGCATGGCAGCCTCAATACCCACACTCGAATTCAAAGTAATAATAGCCTCAGCACCACGTATTAACTCTTCAGTATCACCACTAACAAACTTTATCCTTGAGTGCTCTTCATAACTATCGGCATAGATTTGTGGGTCTGATGGGTGTTCTTTAATGACTATAGTCAATTCACCATCAAGCACATCAACCACGGAGAGCAGCATTCCATAAAAATTCTCCATTGAATTTAACCAAGGGGAATTAATAATAACCTGACTATCAAAATTAACCTGGAATGGAACAAAAATATATCGACCCAAAAACTCATTAGAGCTTGCTAGTTTGGCCTTTTTTTTATGGGGCTTCCTTATAGAAAGCCTAGTAGAACTTAAACTTCTACATTCGTTATTTTGAAAGTACCCCTTATAAAACTCAGTAGAGCGGGGAATAGAGCTAAATGCATTCACACCTGAAAAATCCAGCGTCGTTGTTTCTGGTAACAAACCATTTTCAAAATAAGCAATTCGAATATCATGCGCCTTAGAAGCTGCCCGTATTGCCATCTCAGGCAGTCTATGACCATTCCACATACACACGACTCTTGGCTCGTTTTTAGAAAACACATACTTAAACTTTAAATAAATAAAGGAGAAATAGCAGGCTGAAAAAAATACGTAAACCCACCAAACTACTCCCACAGGCTTTACATTGCCATACTTTCTCAATTTCCTTTTAAGGTGAAAATCTATACCTTGCCTAATCAACCTTACGCTTAAGCCGGTATTAAATACCTTAAAACCCAAGCCAGGAAACAGCGTCACAACCAAGGAAGAAAAATCAATAACCGCACTTAACGCTTGATAGTATCGATATTGTGACCCCTTAGATGAAACAAACAATATATCAATATCACGCTTAGCACCCATAGATTAGCCCGTCCATTAACAACATATATATAAAGCCTACTATATTCAAAACAAAAAAAACCCGACCTAGGCCGGGTTTATCTAAATCAAACAATCAAAAAAGACTATTCACCTTTAGATTTAAGCTGCTCTTTGATCAAATCACCAATAGTGGTTGGACCTGCTGCTTCTGGCACTGCTTTTTGGCTATGCGCTTTAACTGCTTCTTTCTCTTCTACTTCATCTTTACTCTTAATAGAGAGAGACATAGTACGGTTTTTACGATCAACAACAATGATCTTAGCTTCTACTTCGTCACCTTCTTTAAGCGCGTTACGGGCGTCCTCTACACGATCCTTGCTAATTTCAGAGGCTTTAAGAGTGGCTTCAACACCCTCAGCTAGCTCAACAATTGCCGCTTTCGCCTCAACAGAAATCACCTTGCCCTTGATAACGCTACCCTTGTCGTGTTCAGCAACGTATTCGTTGAAAGGATCACTTTCAAGCTGCTTAACACCTAAAGAGATACGCTCGCGTTCAGGATCAATAGATAGAACGATTGTTTCTAGCTCATCGCCCTTCTTGTAGTTACGAACAGCTTCTTCACCAGTTTCATTCCAAGAAATATCAGAAAGATGAACAAGACCATCAATACCACCATCTAGACCGATGAAGATACCGAAATCAGTGATAGATTTAATCTTACCGCTGATTTTATCGCCTTTATTACACTTACCTGAGAACTCTTCCCAAGGGTTAGCTTGACACTGCTTAACACCAAGAGAAATACGACGACGCTCTTCGTCAATATCAAGAACCATTACTTCAACATCATCACCCACTTGAACTACTTTAGATGGGTGAATATTCTTGTTAGTCCAATCCATTTCAGATACGTGAACCAAACCTTCAACACCTTCTTCTAGCTCAGCAAAACAACCGTAGTCTGTAAGGTTAGTTACCTTAGCCGTTACCTTAGTGTTTTCTGGGTAACGAGCTTTGATTGCAACCCATGGATCTTCACCTAGCTGCTTAAGACCTAGAGATACACGGTTACGCTCACGATCGAATTTCAATACTTTAACTTGAATTTCATCACCAACATTTACGATTTCACTTGGGTGCTTAATACGCTTCCAAGCCATATCGGTAATGTGTAGCAAACCATCAACACCACCAAGATCAACAAATGCACCGTAGTCAGTTAGGTTCTTAACGATACCAGCAATCTCCTGACCTTCTTGCAAGTTAGCAAGCAGCTCATCACGCTCTTGGCTGTTAGCAGTTTCAAGAACCGCGCGACGAGAAACAACAACATTATTGCGTTTCTGATCTAGCTTAATAACCTTAAACTCTAATTCTTTACCTTCGAGATGCGCTGTATCGCGTACTGGGCGCACATCTACCAAAGAACCAGGTAGGAAAGCGCGAATAGTCGCCACATCTACTGTAAAACCACCCTTAACTTTACCGTTAATAACACCGGTAACCACTTCTTGCGCTTCAAAGGCTTTTTCAAGCTCTTTCCAAGATTCAGCACGCTTGGCTTTTTCACGAGAAAGCTTAGTTTCACCAAAGCCATCCTCTACGGCTTCTAGAGCAACCAATACTTCTTGGCCAACTACAACTTCTAACTCACCCTTGTCATCAAGGAATTGAGCGCGTGGAATAACTGCTTCAGATTTTAGACCTGCATT
>MAAA01014308.1_pt1 | contig 29071 bp, 27 predicted proteins | sample 1115971 | NCBI WGS metagenome assembly MAAA01 (sample SAMN04961123, study PRJNA320927) | seawater metagenome | isolation source: sample BD02T6 sea water enriched with oil for 6 days | place: USA:Gulf of Mexico | collected 2013-07-27 | reverse complement strand
TTGGGCACTCTAGCTACAAGCACCGCAGCACACACCTTCAGGTTCGGCTTCTTTAATGTCGTCTTCACTCATAATTCCCACCACACCAGTCGATGGTGTTGCATCTTTTTGTAAAGCTCTGGCAAACAAAATATTATTTTCGATGTGAATATGCATATTAATATCGCTGATGAATTCTTGCAGACCTAAGTAAAGTGCACGCCAAGTGTTACACGCTTCAGGATGCAACGATAAATCATTTGTTAACGCATATATTTTATCTATGTGCTCAATATGATGTGTATGATCCGACATCATTACGCTTATGGGCCCGGTGACTATGGACGAATGCCCCTCAAGCAACATAGGGAACAACATCATCTCTTCTTTCTGCATATGCTGCTCTAGTTCTTGCCTTACATTTATTAAATGATCTGCCAAACTCGTGGGGCATAATTGATTAGCGCCATGTACTGTTTCAACACGTTCGGCTAAGCGAATCAATTCGGTTAACTGGTCGCGATGAACTTGGTGATAACGGGTTAAAATATGCTCTATTATGCCTTTGTTATCTACCTGAGACCAATCTTGCACCGCCCCACCCCGACTAGCCAACGCTTCAATCATGGGAATAATATCGTCAGCATCCAGACCTTTTTTATCAATAATAGCTTGGAGGGTCATATCCCCGTTACAGCAAAAGTTAATTTTGTGACTAAATAGTACGGCGGTAGCCCCCGGCACCTTAGTTGCGATCTCACCAAGTGGCATCTCTAGATATGTCATTCTTAATCCTCAAAACATAAGATGTATCTGATATGCATCTTTAATTTGATGAGTTTACCCCCGAAGCTTAAAGATGTAAACTGAATACATATTAAAAAGCGAGAGAGATAGCTCGAATCCACCCACTTGATAAAAATCAACTGAGTCGGAGATATCGCTAACGCATAGGACATACCATGAACATCACACGCTTTACGGATTACTCGCTGCGGGTACTCATTTACCTATCCATACATAAAAAAGAGCTGGTCACCATCAAAGAAGTGGCTGATGTATATGGCATTTCTAAAAATCACCTAATGAAAGTGGTACAAGAGCTGAGTACTAAGGGTTATCTACAATCTATACGTGGAAAAAATGGCGGCATTAAACTGGGCAGAGAGCCTGCGGCTATTAACGTGGGTGAACTGATTAGAATGATAGAACAAGACTCTACCCTAGTAGAATGTTTTGGCGAGGATAATAAATGCGTTATCACTACCGCTTGCCAACTAAAACACTTATTGGCAGAAGCCATGGACAGTTTTTTCAAAAGCCTAGAACGCTATACCCTAGCAGACTTAGTAAAAGAGCCTAATAAAAAACAGCTAAACAAAATATTTGCGATCAACGAATAACATCTTTATATGCCTATATTAATGCCCTTAAGCTTGTCCCGATGCCCCCATGCTGAAAAGGTAAACTAAAAGACACGATATAGGCTTAATTGTGTTTGGTGCGTTGCAGGCTTGTAGACACAGGCCTAGGTCGCAACGTCATTATTACCCTGTGTATAACTATACGCTGAATGCATGCTTCACCACATGTTAAACATACGCCCTTTAGCCAATAAAAATGTTTAAAAGGATAAAACATATGCAACAAGAAATAGATGATTTTGTCGCTATGAATACTCGCGGCATGGTTTTAGAGTTATGTGAAAAATACTACGACACTCATGTAATAATGTTAAATAATGGAACGGTGTTCGCTGAGTCCATGAAAGAATCCTATGACAAGCAAAAAGGTTTTGTTAATTCAATCAAAGAATTTGATGTTAAGCTGCTTTCATCCGTTATCACGGATAATATTGTTGAACTTATATTCCATTACAAAATGATTACCGCAGATTCTTCAATCAATGAGTTTACCGGTAAACATATTCAGACTTGGAAAAACGGTAAAATTGTTCGGGAAGAATATGTATCCTTGATTGAACATATTTAATATACAAGAACGACCCGTTAGGTCTTTTTAGTTAAATAAGCGTTAGAGTATCGCGATACCGGCCAATTATCCCTTAATCTTGAGTCTCGAAGCGTAGAAATTCATTCATAATTCCTACGCTTCCAATTCAAGTATTAGCGAGTCACTTCTTCATAAGCCCACTTTAACCAAGGCATCAATGCTTTCACATTTTCCTCTTCTACTGTGGCACCACACCAAATACGTAAACCGTCTGGAGCATCACGATAAGACGCTATATCAAACGCTACACCCTCAACATCCAACAATTTAACAAGGGCTTTCACTTGATCTTTGTTCGCTTTAAGCGCTAAACAAACACCCGTATTTGAGATAGTGGCGGGGTCCTTGGCTAAGAAATCAATCCAGTGATTTTGCGCAACAAATTCTTTAATGACATTTAAATTGTCCATGGACTTTTGAATAGCCACGTTTACGCCGCCCATATTTTCTACCCAATTCAAGGCATCTAGATAATCGGCTACCGCTAACATAGAAGGCGTATTAATTGTGGCGCCTTTAAAAATGCCGTCAATTAACTTGCCATTTTTGGCTAAGCGAAACAACTTAGGCAATGGACGGTCGGGAATAAAGGTTTCTAAGCGCTCTACTGCACGGGGGCTTAAAATTAACATACCGTGAGCCCCTTCTCCGCCCAGCACTTTTTGCCATGAGAACGTGGCTACATCTAATTTTTCCCACGGCATGTCCATGGCAAATACCGCTGACGTTGCATCGCATATGGTTAAGCCACCGCGATCATCTTTAATCCAATCACCGTTAGGCACTTTCACGCCGGATGTGGTGCCGTTCCACGTAAAGATGACATCGTGATCAAAATTCACGTCATCAAAATTAGGTAGCTCTCCATACTCCGCCTTTAACGAGCGTGCGTTTTCAAGCTTTAGCTGTGTCGTAATGTCGTTGTGCCACTCAGAGCCAAATGACTCCCAATGCATAACATCCACAGGACGCAGGCCCAACATTGACCACAATACCATCTCCATAGCGCCAGTATCGGATGCTGGTACCACTCCCACACGATAACCTTCCGGCAGCCCTAGCAACTGTGATGTTTTCACACAGGCCAGCTCCAGAGCGGCTTTACCGATACTAGAGCGGTGTGAACGGCCTAGTGTAGACAGGTCTAGGTTATTTACATCGTATCCCGGGCGCTTGCTGCAGGGGCCAGAGGCAAAATTTGGATTAGCAGGTTTAATACTGGGTTTCGCAACAACGGTCATGTTGGGGTCTCGTGCATGTTCAATGGGCATAAATAATTGTGCCAGTATGTCAGAGTGGGCAATTTGCGGATAATGAAAAATTCGCAATACTGATCAAATATTCTCTTCATTCATGTGTGAAAAGCAGATTTTCGCGGGCCATGCATGCTCAAACCAGGAAAAACCAACTGTACACAGCCATACTGTACCTTTCCAATTTCTATACACTGCATTTAATTAGGCCCCCTTTCACAGACAAACACCATAGGGACAAGCCTCAGCCTGAACTCGATTTCTTCACAGATTCGGCTTTTTAACACCTTATATTGATGTAGTTGATGTAGCAAAAAATGATTAAAACATTGATATCCAAAAGAATGGCATGTAAAACCTGAACGCTGTACCTCATATACTATCGGTATTATTTGTTGGCTACACTCGCTACACAATGCCTATGGCGGAGCAATCTCTTCTTAGTTTTACTTAGCACTTAATATCAAGCACTGACATCGTACAAATAGTGATTAGGTTTTTGTGACTCAACGCGACTTCCTTTCTACGCACTCTGCATTGTCCTGCTACCCCTACCGACTTTAAAATATTTATACTCAAACCTATATTATACGTAGGCACTTATCCGCCAATCTAACATCCATAACAATGGGCCAGAGTTTTACTGTCAATGCGTACTTTGTAACCCATTAAGCAATGGTACCCTCTGGCAGGTACTGGTACGATTAAGCCGTAATCCGCCCCTTACGAATTGTTTATAAGGAAATAGACATGACACCCTTTAAAATACTCATTTACTGCTGGCTGCTGATTTTAAGTACATTCTCTTGGAATGCGACCGCAGGTGTATCGGGTTTGTTATTGGTGGCTCAGCACAATGGCGACCATTACACGTTACTGGTGAAAGACCGTACTCGTGCTTACTTTGAACTACCGGCTGGGCATAGTGAAGCTGGCGATAAATTAAATGATGGCCAAATTGACTTAGAAACCAGCTATGAAACCGCCCTTAGGGAAACGGTAGAAGAAACCCGTGGTTATTTAGGGCGTCGCCTTCTCACCCAAGCATCTAATTCTATGCAGCGTATTCGCTACGGTGAATTTGAGATGTTTCTCACCCATATTCCTATGTTTGATCTAAGTGAAATTAGCAATATACGTGTACCCAAAAAAGGCAACTGGAACCCCATGCGTGAAATTATAGAGTATGCGTGGGTAAACATTCGCCAGCTGCACAATTCAAAAGGTACTATGGTTACCGACATGCAGGGCCAAACGATTTATGTGCATGCTTCATTGCCTGCCGAAATTAAAATTGCGCAGGCCCAAGGGTGGTTTAAATAAAACCGCTTAACGTTCATGGCTACCTCAAAACTCGGTAAGCCGTAAAATAATTAATACGCAGGCGAAATATGCATGTACATAGGTGAAGCAGCCAACGTTACTGGTTTAACTATTAAAGCCATTCGATTTTATGAAGAAAAAGGCTTGATACAACCCCCTAAAAGAGTGGGCCGATACCGAGTTTATCAAGACCGAGAAATTGAACTTTTAGTACTTATTAAAGAGGCTAAGGCGCTGGGCGTTACGTTGTCACAATTAAAAGGCATTATCACATATAACGAAGGCCAAGTTGATTGGGCCAATATAAAACTTTTTTTAAGTGATGTAAGGCAACAGTTAGTGTTACAAATAGATGAATTGAAACAAAAAATTGAACGTTTAGATGTTTGCTACCATCAAATAAATCCCTGACGCTAAATTGCCAGCATATTACTCTTAGCGCCTAAATATCACTCACGCTCCACTTCATACATCAATGCTTAACCCCTTCCATATTTAGTCTCTTGACTCTCCCCTATAGGGGAGACCGTATGCTGCATCTATACTCAACATTGGTGGATGGTATGATTAAAAAACGTGTATTAATATTGGCGGCAAATCCAAAAAAAGACAGCTTCACTCATCACTTGGCACACGCTTATACTCAAGCGGCCCTGCAAAAACATGACGTTCAACTGCTGGACTTATGCACGATGGAGTTTAATTTAAACCTTTCCATGGGCTACGCTGAAAACGCAGAATTAGAAGCGTCACTTACCGCTTTTCAAAAGGCGCTTGAATGGTGTGACCACTTAGTCATATTTACCCCTATTTGGTGGGGTTCATTACCTGCAAAATTAAAAGGGCTGATTGATCGCACCTTTCTACCCGGCTTTGCGTTTCAGTATGAATCTGGCAAGGTCATTCCCAAAAAACTGTTAACGGGTAAAACCGCACAAATCATCATGACCATGGATACCCCGCCCTGGTATTACCGATTAATTCAGGGCGCCCCTGCCATTAAGCAGTTGAAGACGGCCACACTTAAGTTTGTGGGTTTTAAATCGGTAAAAAGTAAAATGTTAGGGCCTATAATTAATTCCACCAGAAAAGCTCGCGAAAAGTGGCTTTCAGATATGTCAAAACTTGGGCTTGCGGCCCATTGACCTTGCGTAGCACGTCTATAGATCGTTGGCTAACATTCTGTTTGTACTTTAAACTGCCTATGGAAAATTAAGGCGCACTATCAACTATTTTTATAAAATAACGTGACGCCTTATTTGCACATCGACTCATTAGCGCCAAGGAAAGGGTTAAAAACATGAATATCGAGATGTACCAGATAGACGCATTTACTCGCGAGCGCTTTAGCGGAAATCCGGCAGCGGTATGTGTGTTAGATCACTGGTTAAAAGATTCTATATTACAAAATATTGCCTTTGAGAATAACCTTTCTGAAACCGCGTTTATTGTTAAAACCGACACCGGTTACGACCTTAGATGGTTTACTCCCAGCTGTGAAGTTGATCTGTGTGGACATGCTACCCTAGCCAGTGCTTACGTTGTGTTTAAGTTTATTATGACACATGCTCAATCCGTCTCTTTTAATACCCTCAGTGGCACACTGATAGTGACCATTGATGAAAGTCAAAAATTGAGCATGCAATTCCCATCGCGGCCGCCAGTACCAATAGAGACCAGTAATTTAATAGAAAAATCTTTTGGCGTTAAACCTCTGCAGGTGTATAAATCACGTGATTTAATGGTGTTATTTGATACAGAGAAAACCGTAAAAAATCTGTCACCCGATTTTTCAGCCCTTAGCCAGATAAAAGATTGCTTAGGTGTTATTGCGACTGCCAAAGGCGATACTGTGGATTTTGTTTCTAGATTTTTTGCCCCTAATGCTGGTGTACCCGAAGATCCGGTGACAGGTTCGGCCCACTGCACTTTAACGCCCTTTTGGGCCAATACGCTTAATAAAAAATTACTGCATGCACAACAAGTCTCTACAAGAGGCGGCGAGCTTTTTTGCGAAGACAAGGGCGAACAGGTCATTATTAGTGGTTACGCCACCTTGTTTTTTAAAGGGACTATCTACCTTTAAGGAATCTATCGATATAAAAGCGATTAAAAATAGCGAGTGTTAAGGGCGCGCCTAAGTCCGTTTTTAACATTCAGTTCCCCCCCGTACAAACGGTACACTGACGTAGCCAATATTAAAAAAACTAGGCAGTGCTCAGTATGATTAAAATAGTCCTTAAATCCACGGCCATTATATTGGCTACGCTATTGGCTTTACTGGTATTAATAGCGGCCATATTATGGTTTAAACCCCAAGCCAATTTCCCTCACGATACTGCGCGCGATTTACCTTGGCAGCTGCCCGATTATCAAACAGCCAATACACAGGTAACGATACTGAGCGACGGCCGTATAAAAATTGATATTGAACACTTGCCGCTTAATAACATTCAGCCTGAAATGTTGGCCTATTTTTATCAGGTACTGCCCATCAGTACCGTGACCTTAAACGGCACTCATTACCCGCTTTATCATTTATTTCACCCCAATGAACACGGCATCATTGAAGTAAAAGAAGCCGCCACTGATGGCACTCCCGGCATGAATGCAGGGGCTTTGATTGCTCGTCAAGAATGGTTTGGAGAATTTAACAGTCGCGGGGCTGGCCGTGTTATCTCTATTAATGAACACGGTATGACCGTACTGCCCGAAATGCTAGGGCTTCACTTTGGTAAGATAGAGCATATTTTTGAGAAAACCCCTAACGGCACTCGCTACCGAGTACACAGTATTATTGGCTCACAATTGTCTATTATTGGCGGCGCTATTAACTACTATATTCGTGAAAAAATGTTTAACCCTAATATGCTAAAACAATGGTTACGCCATCAGGTACAAGAGGTCTCAAGCTTATCGTTCTTTTTACCACAGCTTTTTGCACAAAAAGAGAGGGTTAAAAATTATCACTTTACGCTAAACACAACAAATTAAATTCGTGCGTGGCCCACGCCCTAAAGACTGCTACTGACCAGCGCCATTACCAAACCTTTTTCTACCCATAAAGACACTTTCTGGCCATCTACAAATACCACTTTAGGATGTTGCCCGCTGGCAATCTTGGGCAGCATGTTAAAGTCTTGGCTGTTATAGCGACTCTCAAATAAGGTCGATATTCGCCCTTGTGAATCTTTCATGCGTAACTGTGCAGCAATATTGCCTTTAATTGAGCAATAACGTCCACCAATTAATGATGTGTGTAAATTGTCCACCTGTGAACTGGCGAGCGGATTAAAGTCTAACCGTTTAAAATAGCCCGTCACCGTTGCCAACTGATTATGAGCGACTTCCAAGGGTTTTAAATTAAGATGGTTGTAGGAAACCTCGGCGGCAATTTCAAACAACTTTTGTTTGTCACTAAGCTGACTGTTAAGGGCATTTCCTAAAAATAAGCCCACCACTAAAAAGCTGGCCAGCAAAGACATCCAGATTTTTGGTTTAAGTAACTTATTGCTTTTTGATTGATGCAAAAGGCTGTCTTTTTCTAACTTAGCAAACGTCGCTAATTGGCTTTCGTTTAATTCAAAATTATTAAGTAAGTCATTTACGCCGCTTTTAATATCTTTTTTCATGACCCTGTTCCTTGTGTCTCAGTGGTCGAGCGGCCTTTTTGTAATTGTTTTTTAAGACGGTGTATTCTGGCCAAAACTGTGCCTCTTGGGCAGTTAAGTTCATCACTAATTTCTTGCGCGGTATATTCCAGTACACAGTGCAAATACAGTAATTCACGCTGGCTATCTTGTAAATTGGCCCAATGTGTTTGCAGCTCTTGCTGATCTATATATACGTCTTCTAGGCTTTGACTGTGAATACTAATGATATCTTGTTCAAGGGTAAGCGTTTGAACATGCTGCTGGTGATGTTTTTGCTTGCGCAGCTCGTCATACCAATAGTTGCGCATCATTGTCCGAAGGTAAGCGGTTTTGTGTGCGATCTTTTGCGGTTTATTACGTAAAAACCGTTCTATGGCCGTTTGCAGTACATCCTGACTGTCTTGCTCATTACCCGTTAAGGCAATGCCAAAGCGGTACAATTGATTGAGCGTATCTTTATCTAAAAACGTCATGACGCTCCGCACTTGTCTAAATTAGGTTCTACTCGGCCTCATACCTAGTGCTGCCAAGCTATGCTTAGAGACCGTCATTAAGGCATTAGTTCACTAAAGGTAGGTAATTAAACGTCCTGTATTAAGGACGTTTCACAAGGGGATTTGATTGCACAGACTAAAATTAAATTTACGAGCAACAAAAATTGGCCAAGCACCCATATACTGGCACTTGACCGGTTTTTCTCTTAACTTAACCTAAAAGTAAAGGCTATTTGTAGGTTTACGCTATAACAAGGGCGCAAGTAAAGGCCAAATTAGATCGGCCAATGTGCGTGAACCTTCTGCCGTTGGATGAATATTGTCACTTAATACATGCTCGGCTGGTACGGTGCCTCGTGGGTCAATGAAGCTGCAGTTGGCTACGGTGTTGGCACACGCATCGCTTAAACGCTGATCGCCATAGTTCACAGCCTTAGTTAGGTTAGCGTTACTGCGTGGCAGCGTGTAATAGCCCAAATACACAATGTCATCTACGCCATCAGCCGCCATTTCATTCAGTAAGTTAACTCCAGTTACGTAAGAGTTGTTCACTAAATTTTTACAACTGCGGCTAATATCCCAACGCCACCAATGTGTACGGCACCCGTATGGGTCCAAAAGAATAGCGGGTATTAATAAATCGTTGCCACCACCGTTCATGAGCACAGTGTCAATGTTGTCATTAGCACTTTTTGCGTCGGCATACTGTTTATCAATCGCGGTGGCAATGACACCACCAGATAACATAGCACCACTTTGGGTGTAGTTACGAAATGTTTGCCCGGCTTCTTGTTCAAGATACGTTTGAATATCGCCCGATAAATCAAAGATTGAATCACCTAATGTGATGACATCATTGCGGTCGGCATCATCGACGTAGGCGTTGCCGCCACAGGCCACCAGTGACGTAAGAACAAGCACCGAAGCACTTAATTTTAAAAGCTGTTTTGTGCTTAAAAAAATGGAATGAAGGGTTTGCATTTTGTTTCCTTTTTATTATTGTCAAATGACCCTTTCAGTGTAGAAGTCCTCTTTGTTTTACCACAATTTAAATACGTACACTTTTACGCTTTGGTGCGCATTTAGGTCATGGCCATGAACTTTTTAATAATTAAAAAATGTAGCGGTACATTTGTTTTGGACGTTTCGCGATATGGCAGGAATATGTGTTGAGTAAAGCAGAAATACTAGCTGAGCAATATTGCTCAGCCAGTATTTTAAGAAAAGAACTCTGGCTAATTAAACGTGCATGCCAGTGCTTAAAAGGCCCTTTTTTAAAAGAGGCACTTAGTTGCTAGATAGACTTTAGGTATTCAAGCAAGGCGTTTTTATCACCACCAGATAACTGTGTTCCATAAATGTGGCCTTCTTTACCGTTACCACGAATACTGGTATCTAATAAGAAGTGACCTTCATCCTTGTAGCCAGCACCGTCTACATCATATTCGGTGGTACCCACTAAGAAGCTAGTGGCACGATCTTCTGGCGCGTTCAGCAAATCCTTAAGGGTACGCACTGAGCCGTTATGTAGGAATGGGCCGGTAAACGCGATGCCCTCTAAAGGTTTAGCGCGATAAGCCGTAGGCTGAATTTCTGCACGATCGACATTACCCGCTGCGTAATCAATCTTTAATGCCGCTACCGCATCGGTAATAAACATGTTTGGGTATTTAATACCGGCTTTAGCAATGAAGCCTACAGAGCTTTGATGTTTGTTGAGTACCGCACCCACATCCGCACCTAGCAATACCAGCGCATTAAAGGTGTCAGGGAAAGACTCTCCAAACGGGATACCGGTTTCAGGGTCCACTGAATCAGGCGCTTGTGAAGCGATAACCGCACCTAGAATACCACTGTCTTCTTTACGCATTCCGTAGTCCACCGCAAAGGCTTCATCTGTGCCCACTAGGTCGTAGTTCATTTTGTTCACTTTGGTGAACTGACGGCCGATGGAGTTAGGCGCCGTTAATTCACTGGGGTCGATGCCGTCACTGGTATTGACATGGCAACCGGCACAATTGGTATTATACAACTCATAACCCTGGTCCACTAAGGCAGCATCTAGCGGCGGGAAAGTGCTGGGCCATTTTGGTGGACTGGCTTTAGTAAGCGTTCTTTCAAGTTCATAAAGATTATCCACTTTAGGTGTGCCTTTAAATAAGTCATTGAGTCCCAACGTCATTCCAATAAGCTCTAGGTCGTCAGAAATGTTTTTATTATCATCAATATTGGCATAACCAAATACACCCAATACTTCACCTACGTTACGGCCAATAGGGTCACTGGCTAGGCAGTTGGTTTGCACACACTCAAGGCTAGATGCGTTCCAAATATAAGGGTAGCTAACAGGGGCCGTTAGTGGGGTTGCTTCTGATATGTCTTTACCAGCATGCTCTATGTGCACCTGATTTAAGATTGAACCAATGGCGTCTAAACGGCCAGGTCCATTTTCAACGGCAGCAGTGTTACGCAAAGCGTAGTTAGATACATATTCTATGGCGCCGTCCAGGTAGCTTTCAGCACTTAACGCGCTGACCGGCCATGCAGTGATATCTATATTAGACCAAGTATACTCAGCAAAACGCTTTTTGAAGCGGTAGAGTTTTCTCCAATCATTTTTGTTGGCCTTCAAAGCATCGCTTAATTTATTTAAAAGCTTCATCAAGTCAGCATTGGCTTGTCCGCCTTCAACAAAATAAGTATTACCATCTAAGGTTACTTTAGCTGTGTGGCAAGCAGCACACGTTAAGCCTAGGTAATTGCGGTTATCCAGCTCGCTTTTATCTTTAACAAAACCCAACGGTAAACCGTATTGGTTTAAGTTGCCGTCAACGCGCTCTTCATAAGCACCACCATAGCCAGAACCGTTATCAACATAACTGCCATTGGCGGGGTATAAAAATCCAAGTTGGCTTAAAGATTCTTCAGACGAAAATAATGTCTGTGAGTCTTCAGATTCTATGGTGTTAAATACTTCCCACTTTAATAGGTGTGTACCCTGTGGAATGGAATACCAATCTTCTCGACAGGTATTGGTTCCATTGTAATAACAGCTATTGTCCCAGCTGTTCATCCAATGAATTTCATCGCTGGAAAAGGCATTCACTGACAATGCTGTTAAGCACACCAGCAATAGACTTTTTAGTTTTAGTTTTATTTGTGTCGCCATGTTACTCCCCGTCAAATATTCTATTTGTAATTTTTCTTGTTAGTACAGGGGTCACCTGCACGGTAAAATGACTATAAAGTAAAGGAGCATTCTGAAATATAATAATATGGCGCATACCGTGCCACTTTATTCATTTTAACTAAAAAAAATACTGAAAAGCAAAATAAGAAGTACATTTGTTCCGTTATATTGGCGATTCAATGTTAAAAGCGGTCATTTATCACTAGTCTGAATACGTCGTCGCTTTAGGACTATTTGATAATAAACGTGCAATTAACACTCAACAAACACTACAAAACCGAAAAACACGTTTAAATTTAAGCCTTCTTACTTAGGGCGTTTTAAAAGAGGGGGCTGCGATCAAAAGTTTGGCAGGGGGTGAGATAACTAAACGTATTTACACACGTTCGTTATTCTCGGCTGAGATTTAATGACGGTTTTAGGATAGGTATGACTAATTTTGGCCATATAATCGAGGGCGTTCATAACGGTAAAATCCTTGGGATTCTTCCTTGGCAATGGTGGCGGCTTCATGCTTAAAATATTCTTTTTGCAACTCCTGCAATTTAGATCACTGCGTTTTTCCATATAGCTATAGCCAATTTTCCAACGAGCCTCTTTTTTTGCATCTTGAGTGGCCAGGTAGTCGATATCTTTTTTTGAAAAACCCAGTTGCTCACGACTTCGGTTAATCTGGGCTTGGCGATCACGTTCACTTAATTCTTTTAAGTCTTTTTGCACTGAGGATAGATTAAAGTAAATGCCTGATATTAATCCTTTATCGACCAATATGGAATCTTCAACACTGCTAAAATGCTCTTTGATGGTACTGTGTAATACAAATAGACGTTCATCCATGCTGATATCAGTAGCTTGATCTAGCATGTCCACTGTTTCCATTATGGCTACCTGACGTTGCTGCTCTTTATCTTCCTCGTCACTAAATATAATGGCAGACAACTCACCAAACAGCTCATTACGTTTATTCCAAATTGTTCCTTCACGTGCAAGCTTGTACATCTCACTTAAAGCTAATTGATTTTCATCCAGCCACTTATTGTATTCATTCATGCTGGCAATTAATTCTAGTATTTTCTGCGCGTACAAAGGAAAGGCCTGAAGAATAATACTTTCAAATAGCGCACCACCATGATCAGGGTACGTCTCCAGTATAAATGCTTTTAAATCTTTAAAACTTAATTGTACTTTTACATCTTGAATATTATGAGCGTGCATTTCACGCAGTTTATTGATCATGTTAACCATGAAAGCCTGCATATCATCAGAATTAGTCTTTATGGATAGTGTAGATTTAACTGACATTTCTTTTTCATCACTATTGCCATTATTACTAATGATGGCCGCATCATTTTCAGGGACGTTACCTTTTGAGGATACAGTAATACCAATAACAATCGCCACGAATACAACGAGTAAAATGGATAGCATGGAAATTTTGGATATTGATTTTTTAGTCATAGCCATTATCTGTCAGGTTTAAAGGAAAAAACCGAGCTCTAGACTCGGTTTACTTTATTAAGTTATAAAGTATCGTCAATTATTTATAGCAGTGGTTGCAGATGAGGCCAGATTAAATCGGCTAATTTTTGCGAGCCGGTTGTGGTTGGGTGAATACCATCGTCCAACACATCCGAACTTAGCATAGTGTCACGGCTTTCTACGAATGTGCAGTTTGCAGTACTATTTGCACATGCATCTGCCAAACGATCTACGCCATACTCTACTGCGCTTATTAGATTCGCACGTTTACCGGTTGTTTTGTAGTAGCCTAAGTAAATTATATTTTCAATGCCATCATTACCCATTTCATTCAATAAGTTAACGTCCGTTACATAAACATCTTCAATTAATGCCTTACACTTGCTACTAAGGTTCGTGCGATACCAGGTCGTTTTACAGCTGTAGGGATCAAAAGATAAAATAGCCGGCAACAAAATGTCGTTACCGCCGCCATTCATTACCATAGTGGTAATATTGGCATCGGTGGCTTTAGCATCTGAGTATTGAACATTTACCGCCGTGGCCAATGCACCACCCGTCAGTTTTGCACCAGACTGTGTGTAATTACGGAATGTTTGACCCGACTTTTGTTCTAGAAAAAGCTGAATTTCGCCCGACAAATCATAAATTGAATCACCCACAGTGACAATGTCATTTCGATCCGCTGATTCTACATAGGGGTTACCACCACATGCCACCATAGATGCCAATACGGTCATGGAGACAGCCAACTTCATTATTTTATGGCTACTTAGTAATATTGATTTTAAAACGTTCATTGTATTTCCATTTTTATTATAATTGGAAATCAAATACTAGCGTAACACTGAATTATCATAACTATAGAAACGCGTACAGTTTTTAACTAATTGTTCGCTTTTGAAAATACTAGATTAACTTACTGGACAATAACCGACACTTTTTTAGACGCAAATAGCCAAAGATAATTTTTATCACTAATAACGATTTAATTTACTAATAGCCGTTTTATATACTAATTTAAATACATATTTATTCTTCGTTTGTTACGTTATCCTTCCATTAATAATTACGTATTATGGGCCAAAAGTACATTGCTACTGTCTATTCATTGAAGCGTATTTATCTTTTTTAATTGACTTAACTTTAATTCAATTAAAAATATTAACAGCACTAAACGATACTAATAATTTTTTTATAAAATTATTCATCACACAATAATAAGTAATTAAACCTATATGTTTGATGACATCTATTACAGTTTATTTCTTAAGGTCATAGCGCAAGACCCAAAGCTGTGTAACCTTGATACAAAACAATTACTGCATGCTAAAAAACACCGATCTAGCAGTGTTAATTGCGGTCACTTAATTGACCTAGTATACCAAACCGACCCCCAGTCCAATGTTGGTTTGTTATATGGCAAATATTTATCTCCCTCAATTTTGTGTGATTTTTCCCGTTTATTACTCACGGCAGAAAATATTGCAAGCTACCTAGATATTATTCCTCGCCTTAACCATATTTTAAATCCACGATATTTTCCGATCATCACCCGCAATAGCGGCATAGTATCGGTGAGCATTACCTTTCCATTTGAGAAGAATGCTCCGCAATACCTGCGCCGATTCTGTGCCGAGTCGGTATTTTCATATGCCATCAATGGTTTTAGGGAAATCAGTAACGGAAAACTTGGCCCCTTAGGAGTGTATTTAGATTATCCAGAGCCCAGTTACGCTCATGAATATCAAGCGCTACTGGGCTGTCAGGTACACTTTAATCATCCCGTAAATGTAATTAAATTTAGTGAAGATATAATCTATAAGCCACTGGACACCCGCAATGCAACCTTGCATGACATCTATAAGAAAAAATGCTTGCATACCAGCCAAACCATGGAGAGGGATAGCGACTTTGAATACCGCGTCATCTGCAACATAATGCGTCATCACCCTGAATCGTTTAACAGCCAAAACATTGCTGACAGGCTTAATATTTCTATACGTGGATTGCAGAAACGACTAAATAAACAAGGTGGCTCATATTCTCACTTGGCCAACTTAGCTCGGCGTGAACTGGCAAAAGTGTACCTGTATGATGAGAACCACAATCTGGAGATTACGGCTGAGAAATTGGGATTTCAAACCAGTTCAGGGCTTAGAAAATTTTTGAAATCTGAATTTTCTAAAACTCCTTCTGAATTTTTACACACTTTTGAAACCGCCAAACAATAAAACTTTATATCTACCCCGTTAATACATCTATTAACATGTGCAGAGTAACATTATGAGCCTACCACGAAGTATCATTGTTTTTTTATACTTGGCCGGTATTGCTATGATTACCAATGCAAGCTAGATGGCGTTATCAGCGCATCATTGGTTCATGAATATTCCCGCCCAGTTAACCGATACCGGTCAGGCCAACCTACATTTTATCCATGATGTGGCAGCGGCCTATTTAACCTTTGGATTAGGATTAATTTGGTGCGCTAAAAATATTGATAAAGCCTACACTACTTATTTAAGTGCTACATTTTTCATGGTAGCCCATGGAGTAAGCCATGTATTGGAAATACTCTTTGGCCAATTACCTCATAGCCACTGGTTAATTGATTTACCTTTAGTGTTTGTACCGGGGTTTTTCATGGCCTGCATAGCACACCCCAGCGTGTGGAACAAACTCACTCAGCCTAATTCTCGAAATTTTTAGATTAAAGAACCTGAAACTCAACTCGACGGTTTATAGCACGCCCCTTGGCAGACAGATTATCAGCAATGGGCTGACTTTCACCTTCGCCACTTATTAGCAACTGCTTACGCTTAACCCCTTTAGTTAATAAATAACGGCGAACTTCTTTGGATCGACGTTCACTTAATTCTTTATTGTATTTTTTACTGCCTTTATCATCGGTATGTGCCACTACACGCATGCGTAAAAATGGCTGGTTAATTAGCTGATTGGCTATATCATCTAAATTAAACTTACTGCCGTCCTGCATATTGACGGAGTCGCTTTCAAACGTCACCTGCGCCATCTTCCCTTCAAAAAAAGCACAACCCACTTCATTTACCTTATAGTTCGGCTTAGTATTGGGACAATCATCTAAACCATCTTGCACGCTATCCCCATCTTCATCGCCACCCGCTGCGGTACTGGGCAATAAACTAATGGACGCTAAAAAACGATTGAAGCGTTTTTTAGAAAACCCATAACGCTTCACTACGCTTAGACTAAACATGTTGGCGTCTTGATCAAATGCTTCAAAATCGGCACGTACACTCCAATCGTTTTGTAATATGTATTCAACCCCGAGGCCTGTGGACATTTGCATTTTTGAGTTTTGTTGATATTCAACGCCCGCGGCTTCATTTAAAATTTTAGATGCTCCCACTTTAGCAAATACCGCCCAACTGTTTTTAAGGTAACGGTCGCCACGCACAAAGTGATGGTATACCCCATGCACACCCATGGCTTGATAATCTAACGTGGCATTATTACTGGCTGGCTGCTCATTATTATTTAATGTCACTTTCCCCAGTTTAGAATAATACCCTTCAATGGTAATACTTGAGTTCCAATCCCAACCAGCACTCATCCGCCAGCCGCTGTCTTGATCATCCTGAATGCTAAAGCCAGATTGATCGGTTTTTGGATTAAGACGGCTTATGCCTAAACCTGCGCCTAAATATATATCCATCTCATCTAAAAAAGAGGCGTCTTGTGTAGTATTAATTTGAAACCCCGTCGCCTCGCTTGTAGTTTGTGCTTGGGCTGAAACCGCCGTCGCCAACAACGTCGCTATGGTTAAGGATTTTTTAAATGTGCTCTTGGACTTTTTTCTTAATAAGAATGGCCACAATAATAACAATGCGCCTAAGCTGCCCACACCCGACACACTGGTTTTAACAATGCCGGTACTTTGTAACGGCTTTTGTTGGTTTTCGTTTTGACTTGCGCCTTCATTGTCATCCACTAAAGCGGCATCGTCTTCTTTTTGTAAATAATCAAATACACCATTTTCATCACTGTCGGCACACATTGGCCAGGTGGGGCATTCTTGGTTATCGCTTAATCCATCTTGATCGCTGTCGTTTGCAAGGTTGCTGATTTCACCATCATTCACATCTACATACGCAGGAATACCGTCGCCGTCTTTATCAAGCGGTGGGAATACGCTGCCATTTTCCATTTGATCGCTAATACCATCGTTGTCGCTGTCGCTGTCTAGATAATCGGGCAGTACGTCGTTGTCGGTATTAAGCGGGCTTTGCACACTGGTGCCCTCCGCGCCATTTACTACGCCGTCAAATTCAAAGTCGTCACTGATGCCATCACCATCACTGTCTAAGTCCAAATGATTGGGAATGCCGTCTTTGTCTTGATCGTTTGATAACAGGTTTTCGATATAATCGGTAATGCCATCGCCGTCGCTGTCGTTATTGGTGGATTCATCGGCATCTAGGTAACTGGCGATACCGTCATTGTCTAAATCATCGGCTTGGGTAAATGGGTTGTTATCACCGTCTTGATTGCTGTCTTCGCTTGAGGTGAGACGGCCGTCACCGTCATCATCTTGATCCAGTAAATCGGGCTGGCCATCATTATCACTGTCTTGGGCTTGTGCGGGATGTGCACCCCATTCGATGCCATCTGGGATGCCGTCAAAATCGCTGTCGGCGGCATTAGGATTACTGCCAATAAGATTCTCTAAGCTGTCTAACAGGCCATCGGTGTCGCGATCGCTGAGGTCCACTTGTGGTGCATCATTGTTATTTGAATCATCATTACTTGAACCATCACTATTAGTCTGATCAGCCACTAATGGGTCTGTGCCTTGTGCAACTTCTTCTACATCGGCACTGCCATCACCATCGTCATCGGAATCTATTTCGTTGCGAAGACCATCACCATCTAAATCACATTGGCCGGCGGCTTTATTCGGTACACAGGCATCCAGCGGATCGCTGCCGTTATTTTTTTCGTCAATATCGCTTACTTGGTCGTTATCGCTGTCACTATTAGGGTTGGTGGGGTCTTGATCTACAGTATCCTTCACGCCATCACCATCACTGTCATTGCTTAACAACAAAGCCAATAAAGTGGGTTGCAGCAAAGCCTGTATTTGCCCATTAAAAACATAGTCACTTAAACGCAGGTAAAACTGCTTACCCATGTCTGTGTTGTCCATATCTAATAACGTAACATCCACATATTTCACTTTATCGCCTGCGGAAAAACTTAAGGTGCCGCTGTGCGCTACATATTCATGATCACTTAGGGCGGTTTTGTTCATGGTTTGATAGGTTACGTTGGCTTGCTCACCGGCTTCTAAAACACGATTTAATTCCACACTAAAACGCATGCTATTTGCATCAATGGCGGCACTGGTATCACGGGTAATAACCGCCGGCGCCAATGCGCAACTGTCGCTGATTATGCTTACTTGCGATATTTCGTGAATATTGGTGGCGCCGCCATTGGCCCCCACAAAGCTAATGCGAAATGCGTCGGGTTTTATTGCGTTTTGTGCACTTACATCTAATTCACTGATTAAGGTTTCAAAACCTGCGCCAGCATCACGTTTAATGGTGAGCAAACCTGATGCGGTTAATAACACTTGATACGCATGGCCTTGGCTGTTGTTTTCTAAGGTGGGGGTAAGAGATTGGGTACCTGCTAGATATTCATAACCGCTAAAACCACCACCATTGCCACGTACCGCCACCGAATTACGGCGCTCACCTGGGCCACCTGTGCGCCCCTCAATAGACTTTGAGAAGTTACCATAATCATCTAACCCTATGGCTAACCAGCCACCGCTAAAACCCGGTTTATAAACACCCGCCGATTGCATGGGGGCATACCCTAAGGAGCCGCCATATGCACCCAGGGCCGGCGCCATACTGGCATCAGACAATACTAAGCTTATGCCATCACCCTGACGTGGATCTTGCCCCCAAGCACCGCCATAAGCGTATGCTGTGAAGTTAATGCTCACATCCTGATCACTGTTAATAGGGGATTTAAACACCACACCAGTAGAGAGGTTTATGTTGGTTGAAGTGAGGCGCAGACGGCGCTCTTCATTAATAGAATTAACACTGGGCTGAAACCCTTGTGAGTTCAGTACCTGCCAATCATCAAATTGGGCAAAATTGTCACTAAGACACTGATTTTTGGCATAACCGTGGCTGGCCAATAGCAGGGCTATGAATGAAAAGCTTGCTTTGAATGGGGCCTGAGCCATGGGCTAAACCTAAGTAGAATAAGTAACCTGTAGTGTATGTTTTTCACTCAGCCAGCAGTAATCCACCTTGGTCGTCATTTGTTATGACTTTGGTGGCAGTTGGCATGGTCGCGGGGAGATTCTGAGTATTATGATTCTGAAAGTTTCAACCAATGAACTTAAATGACATTAAGCTCCTTGGCTACTTCAAATCTACTGGGGATACTGGGGATTCTGAGTATTATGATTCCGAAAGTTTCAACCAATGAACTTAAGTGACATTAAGCTCCTTGGCTACTTCAAATCTACTGGGGATTCTGAGTATTATGATTCCGAAAGTTTTAACCAATGAACAATGGCAGTATTAAGCTTCTCTGGGTCGATGGGTTTGCTGAGGTAATCTGACATACCCGCCATGAGGCATTTTTCTTTATCTTCTTTCATGGCATTCGCCGTCATGGCGATTATGGGTATATTCACCATGGCATCACCGCTTGCCCCTTCACGGATTTTTTGACTGGCCTCGTAACCATCCATTACCGGCATTTGGCAATCCATCAACACAAGATTAAAACTGGCTGATTCTTTAAGCATGGCAATGGCCACTTTTCCATTTTCGGCTACTTCTACTTGCTCATATCCTAAATCCTCTAATACAGATATGGCCACCTCCTGGTTGATCAGATTATCCTCTACCAACAGTATTTTACTTAACGACTTAAGTAGCGGCGCTTCTATGGGTTTACTAAGTGTTTTAAGGTAAGTGTGGGTCACCAGTGGCTGAGCTTGCGCTAATACATCGCCTCCTGCCGCCACCACCGTTAATGCATCAAGTAAGTCAGATGAGATTACCGGTTTTGAAAAATAGGCACTAAAGCCTAAACTTGAAAAATATTCCGCATCCCCGCCGTTGTCAAAAGACGATGTCATCATCACCAGTTTTAAGTCCTTAAAACGGGCGTCTTTTTTGATTGCCTGCCCTAATTGGGCCCCGTCCATACCCGGCATTTGCATATCTAAAAATGCCACATCAAACAGTGGTTTTTTTTGCTTATAACACGTGTCTAATAGTGACAGAGCAGCCTCACCACTGATAGCTTCGGTCACTTGTGCGCCCCACGACTCCAGTTGTGCGGTTATCACCTCTAGATTGGTTTCGTTATCATCCACCACCAATAACCTTAAGTCGTTCAAGTTTTTGTGTGGTAATACTTGCATGGCTGTTAAATTCACCTGCAATAAGACACTAAATTCAAAACTGCTGCCCACTCCAGGGGTGCTGAGCACACTGATACTACCGCCCATTAATTCACACATTTTTTTTGCTATAGACAAGCCTAATCCGGTGCCTCCAAAATGCCGGGTGGTGGACGCATCTACTTGGGTGAATTGTTCAAACAAAATATCTATTTTGTCCTGCGGTATGCCTATACCACTGTCTTTCACCACACAGGTAAATAGTAAACCCAATTCCCCTGCCTTTTTGATTCTGGCACGAATAACAACTTCACCCTCACTGGTGAACTTTATGGCGTTACCCACTAAGTTTGTTAATATTTGCCGTAATCGCCCAGGGTCGCCACGTACCAGTGATACATCAATATTATTTATATCTAATATCACCTCGAGTTGTTTTTCGTGAGCGCGCAAAGCCATGGCTTCAGTGAATTCATTCAATAAATGCCTTAAGTTGAAGTCTATGATTTCTAACTCCAGCTTGCCCGCCTCTATTTTAGAAAAATCTAAAATGTCATTTATTAAAGACAACAAGGATTGTGCGCTTGAGTTCGCTACCGTAGCTTTGTGCCTTTGTTCTTTGGTGAGCTGCCCCTTCATCAATAACCCCAGCATGCCCAGTACCCCGTTCATGGGGGTGCGTATTTCATGACTCATACTGGCTAAAAATTCACTCTTGGCTTGGCTGGCTTGTTTAGCGTCACTTACCGCTTGCGTCAGCTCCACGTTTACTTGGCTTATTTGCTCGGTGCGCTGGGCTACTTTTTCCTCTAAATTCTTCTGTGATTTATAGATTTGTTTTCCCATTTGGTTAAAGGCTTTCATCAACCCAGAAATTTCGTCCGTGCCTTCCACCTCCACACGGTACTTCAAATCGTTGTTATAAAATTTTTCAGTGGCCATGGATAAAGCGCCAATTCTATTTAGTACTTGGCTGCGCAGTAAATAATAGAAAGCCACCATAATAATGATGAACAGTGGCACCACTAACATAATTAAATTATTACGCTGAGAACTGAGAACATTAAATATTTGAGTGTTTTTATATTGGATAGTTAATGTATATTGAACTCCGCCCATGAAAAAATCGCTACTGCGTTCAAAATAATTTTCAGATGGCTGATGACGCCCCAGTACCAGTTCATCCAACTTATTCAATATGGCAATGCCATGCAAAGCATAACCTTGGTTTTTAAGTAATGTTTCTTGCTGGCTCAGTAACTTAGAAATTATTTTCTGCCATTGGATAGACAATACTAACCAGCCCTTAGCCTGCCCACGTACAATTGCCGGTGCGACTACCCACATACTAAGAGAGTTGGGTAACTCTAGTAATTCTAAAAATTCATCTGGCCCAGGCTTACTGTTCTGGACCTCTTTTTTGGGAAGCGGTATATATAAAATGTGCTCTGTTATCGTCTCAGCCAGTAAGTTTTCAGAAGGCATCTTTTTCTTATTATGATCAATTGTATTAATGGCAAATACGTCGGCGTATTCGTCCACTATCAATAAGTAATTGAGTGCAGGATAAGAAGAGATAATAGTATTTAAGTGACTGTTCATGCCCCGACTTTCGTCTTTGTCTAGGGCTTCACGAATTAACGGATTGTTAGCCAGCACTTTGGCAATATTTTGGCTGTGTTCAATTTCACGTTGGATTTTTTGTACGGTACTGTAAAGCTGGCTACTAAAAGTTTTATCAATTTGTGTCAGTAATACTTTTTGCAAGGAATAGTCAGCCAATAGCGCCGCCATAGTCACAATAACCAACAGGGCAATACCGGTACTTAATAATAATTTAGCGGTTAAACTAAGCTGCGTCAGAGAGGCTCGCCTATTACTTGAAGTGCCCTTAATCCACATATCTCACATTTTTAAAATGTTCAGGAATGCTTAGTCCTAGTTTTTTTAGCGCTCCCTTATTAACCAGTATAAGAGGTGGCTGCATATATTTGGAGGCCATGTGTGTAGGCAAAGTAGACTCTTTAAGTATTTTAACCGCCATTAAGCCAGATACACTGCCCAAAATATTAAAATCGGCCACCGGCCCCAATGTGGCGCCAGCCTCTATGCCTAATTTATTGGAACTTAAGATGGCCAGTTTTAATTTTTTTCCTATTCTAACCAGAACCTCTTCGCCACCATTTTGCATTAAAGTGTCTGTGGTGGTGACTAACACTTCAGGTTTAAGTTTATCGATATATTTTTTCGCCTTTACCTCTAAGTCCTCAAGGGACTTAGCCGACACTATTTTAACATCCGCACCGGTTTTTTTAATGAGACGTTTTAGGTTAACGGCCTGTATTTTAGAGTTAGGCTCACCATAGCGGTGAAAAATAAGTACTGACTTAGCATGGGGAAATACCCCTTCGATGATTTCATAAAAGAATTTTTCGGGTACATAGTTGCTGGTACCCACTAGGTTATTAGCCGAGTATTCCATGGATTCAATCAAACCGGCATCGGATGGGTAAGTCACGATAGAGAACACAATGGGTGTGGTTTCAGGTAATACAACGAATACACAAGATCTACTTTTTTGGCTTTAAACAGCTCGGCTATTTCTCGCTGCTTATCTTTATTCGCCCCGGCTGACCTTTCTAGGTAAATGACGTCTTTGCCTTCTATCAGCCCTTTCAAGGTTAAAGACTGCTTAAATCCCGCCACTGACGCTGGATAATTATTCCAAGTAGAAATACCCACCAACAAAGGTTTACCCTGTGCTGCAAGGGTACACAAACACAATATAGCGGCGATAAAAAACGAATGACGCGTCATAGGAATTCCCTATCGAATAAGAGGGCGGCTGTTTAACTACTGTTAGCATAAGCCTAGGAGGCAGCTGGAGAATAGCAAGTGAGAACACACAGGAAGCGGTGATTATAGAGCGTATAAAAAGGCATGCTTGGCGTCACCACTGCATGGGGAAATTGGCCTTAATCGCTAAAGTGCTTGTCATAGGCCTTGCTAATATGTGGAATGATCCAAGAAAAATCTTTATGGATATAGCTATACATTTTAATCGTTAAAAAAGGCTCAGTGCCGCAGATGGTCACAGGTAAATGAGTCTTAGCTATTTCTTGATCAATCCCCATTCGGGTCAGTAAGCTCAGCCCCACCCGCCCACTTGCCACTTGCTTAAATGCCTGCGAGAACTGACTAACCTCTTGATGTTGTTTAAATTTTGGATAAATGTAATTTTTAAACCAATGAATACCCAACACCCCCACTACGGTTTGCTGATCATGGGCTTCCCTATTGCATAGGTTAGGCGTAGCCGGGTGGGTATATAACCAAAATTCTACTTTATCCACTGCCGGCAGTACCCGTACCATATCTTTATGGGCTTTCATGGCCAACGGCTGCCGATACATGTCTATAGCCAGGTTGCCATAGGATGCCATGCGCAGGGTACGTTCGTTAGGTAATACCAAGTATTCAAACTGTAAACCGGTACTGGCCAGCGCCTGCTTTATTTGTTGTACTTTTTCTGGCCGGTATTTTTCAAGGGAGCTGTGAATACCCACTTGGAGAACCTGCTGAGCCTGGCCATGTGCCGAGTATAATAAGGCTGCGCTGCACACAAATAACAAGCGCACGATGTTATTCTTTACATGCTCACGTAACAAAAAATAGATACTCCAACTCCTATTCCACCTTTTATAGCATAGATAGAACCCTGTTATTAACGACTTAAGCCTTACTTCTGTGTTGTTATAGTGTTCGCTGAATTGTCATGTACGGCATTATGTTTTACCCGTAAAAGCCCTGTGGTGAGAAAGGTGCGTGCTTTCTAAAAAAGGTCAACGTCATCACTGTCATGACCTTCTCGCACATTAATCTCGGTCAATGCTAACTCTCTAAGTTCGTACAAATCGGCCAGTGGTAATTCGCTTAAATGAATATTGCAAAATACACGACGCTCTATTAAGTCTTTTTCGGCACAATATGAGTGAGCTACGCCACGGCTGGGCAGCGTAATGGGATGCCCTAGATGTTCGGAAGAATTTAAAACCTTAGCGTCACAGAAGATACATTTCATTCTATTTTCTACTTATATACGCTATTTATGACATTTTACTCTATATTAACGTGCTCGTTTTCGCGCCAGAGCACTCTATAGGATAGAAGTCTTGACGCACTTTTTCCATATTAAATGTGTGGTTTATATTATCTGTCTTAAACCCGCTTTAAGCCGAGCTGGTGCTGGTTATTCTCTCACTCATAAGCCGTGAGAAATGTTGGGCCATCCAGGCTGATGTTTTCTCTAACAATGCTAGCTGTGTCTGTGTTAGCTGCCCACTGGGGTGGGCCACCATAATGGCTCCGTGCCATTGTTGATGATGATTTAACGGAAAAACATACAGGTTTTTAGCAAGCGTGGTGCGATGTAAATCCCTTAAGAAGCGGCTATTACCGTTACTAATACGGTATTGATTTACATCATTAATAACTAATGCCTTTGATTTTTTTACATGTGCCAACATCTGCACGCCAAAAGCATTGCTCGTTAAGTCCAGTTCACTGTGTACATGGGTGATACCAGAATTATCGGCCAGCAATTTGGCTTTTTGACTGAATTCATTCACCTCTAAAAATCCCGCCCAGTTAATGCCTAAATACGGTTTACTGGCTTGCCAAAAAACATTCAGCGCCTGTTCAATGCTTTGTGCACTGTGTAAGTCATTAATCAGCTTGGATACCATATGAGTTTGACTGGACATTAAATTGAACGCGTCAGATAAGGAACCCAACTCATCTTTTGCCTGGTGATCAATTTGAGCGCCAAAGTCTCCCTTGGCTACCTTTTCACACGCCTGTTTAATGGTGCGTGTACGACGAATAATGCGCATGTAAAACCATACAGAGCCCATTACCAAACTTAGCAATAACAAAAATGCCGTCCACATCATTGCGTACTGTAATACATTAAGATTTTGCTGGGATGATACCGACTGCTCACCTGTAAATTTACTAAGCGCTTCACTCATCACAGGCAGGTCCTTCACTAAACTAGCAGCCGCCCATTCAAGGCGTGGTTCATTTTTATTATCCCCTATAGAAGCTTCATAATTTGCTAAACTTTGATCACACAAGTGCTGATAATTATTGGCCATAGCAGGCGCATGGTTTTTGAATAACCAAAGTGATTCACTATTTTTTAATAGTTTTTTCAGCTGTTGGTGTAAACCCGAAATCGCCAACAAATCTTTACTGAACGCTTTATAGGTGAGCGATATGTCTCGTTGATAGTTTTCAAAATTACGCGGTGCATTTTGTGTATAGTTAATCGCCGTTTTATACAGTTGATCAATGTTGTCAGACGAGGATTGCAAGACCGTTGTAAACTGCTGCTGACTTTGAACTTCTTTTTGATGCAAATAAAATAAACTAATAAGCAATAAAACTAAGGCCAGCATAGTGGTCATGCCTAGGGCAAACTGAAATTGGAGCGAGCGGAAAAAAGTCAATGGAGTATCCAGGCAAGGCATTAACTCATTGTGACTGGGGAGGGTTTAAAAAGTTCCTGAAGAATAATTTACTGGCCTATTTTTTAATAACGAATCTAACAAGCCGCCATATAAAGGTCTTATCTTCTAAAATTATCACAAAACAATCACGACGCTTACGTCCACTGTGATTATTTTGTGATATTTTTTTAGAGGCTGTTGACCGATTAGCTACATCATACGAGGCAATACATCATTTTCTTTATCGTCCATTAATCGGTGTTTGGCCACACCGGCTAAGTGCAAGGTTAATAACACTAAAAATGCCCAAGCGGTAAAGCTGTGAATTTCATGACAAATTCCATTCCAGTATTCACTCTTAGGGGTAATATCGGGCACACTAAATAATCCAAACATATCAATTCCAGTCACATAAGGGTACGTGCTGTTCATGAAATAACCCGATACCGTCATGGATAACATGGCAGCATACAAACCAATATGCACTAAGTGCGATAAGTGTTGTTCCCACTTTTTAAGCCCTATTAAGGGTTGAGGGATGTCGCTTTTAAACCGTACCGGTAAACGCACCAATACCAATAACAATGCGATCATGCCAAACGCTTTATGGTAGGGGTACAGATCATATTTATCACTGGCATCTGGGTCGATGCCCGCCATATAAAATCCCACCGCCAATAGGATCATGATAATCATGGCCGTCGACCAATGTAAAACTCGCATGGTCTTAGAGTATTTATCTGTTATCGCTGTATTCATAACTTGCCCCTGTAATCTGTAATTTAATAAATAGTCTATTTTTCAATGTGTACGTGTTTAAGCACTTGTCCAACCATGGCACCCACACGATCCTTTAATGCGGCATTTTTAATATTGCCGTCTTCGTTAAACGCTTCATAAGACGCGGGCACCGCTACCTGAGCCGGTACCACTAAACTGCCCACGCTGGTTAATACATCACGTAAGTGATTCAAGCCACGTATGCCGCCTAAACCACCAGGAGATGCCGCCATAATACCTGCGGTTAACTGGCCATAAACTGGTTGGAAAGTGCCATCTTGTGATGGGCGGGATAACCAATCTAGGGTATTTTTAAGCACTGACGACAATGAACCGTTGTATTCTGGGCTGGCAATTAACACCCCGTGTGCGCTGGCAAATAAACCGCGTAAATCATTTAAAGCCGCCACGGGCGCCTGCTTTTCTAGGTCTTCATCAAATATGGGCAATGGGTAGTCCGCAAGGTCTATCACAGTGACACGGGCGCCCTGTTCTTCTGCCGCTTGGGCTGCCGCCTTGACCAATTGCTTGTTCCAAGAATCCTTACGCAGGCTACCGGCAAAGGCTAATATGTGTGCTTGTGTGGAAGTAGATTGGCTCATGAGACATCCTTAAAATTGGGTGTTGGCTAAGTAATGAAGCCATTGTGCACCCTTTTTATTTGAACAAAAACAGAATAAATGCAAAGCTTATGTGCACACATGCACATAAGTTTCTGGTTCGTTAACCTCTAGACAGGCAAGCGGCTTTCAATCAATAGGCCTACCATGAAAACCAACAACAACTGGCAAGACATACACATTGCCTATCAGGTGGCTAAACTGGGGACGTTGTCGGCAGCGGCTAGCCAGTTAAACGTGCACCACTCCACTGTTTTACGACATGTGGATGCCTTAGAGAGCCGTTTAAACTGTAAGCTGTTTCACCGCCATGCGCGCGGCTATAGCGTGACTGAGGCGGGCAAACTCTTGTTTCAAGAAGCTCAGCAGACACAAGAGCGTTTTGATAGGATGTTGGGAAAACTGGCCGGACAGGATGCCCAATTGTCGGGGACCTTAGTGATCACCACCGTGTCGACTATGGCGGCCATTTTAATGCCCGTGATTGCGCGTTTCACTCAGCTGCACCCAAGTATTCAAGTAGAACTGGCCAGCGATAGCCGCATCTTTAAATTGGAATACGGCGAGGCCCATGTGAGCGTGCGCCCTGGGGCCAAACCCAAGGACCCAGATTATGTGGTGCAATTGTTACAGACCAATCAATCTACCTTGTATGCCAGCCAAGATTACATCAATGAATACGGCGCCTTTAAATCCCTCAAACATACCCAAGGGCACAAGTTTGTCGCCAGCATTGCCGCGCTGAACAATATCCCTATGATGCGCTGGTTGAATCAAACCGTGGATAAATCTCAAATTGCTTTTCGCGGCTCTGATTTTGCCTCCTTAATGGAGGCCGCCAGTCACGGCATAGGCATAGTGTGTGCAGGTTGCCGTTTTGCCGATACTAGACCGAGCTTAGTACGCCTGCTGGCACCACCCAAAGAATGGGATAACGATTTGTGGTTAGTGACTCACAGGGATATTCATCACAGCCCCAAAGTGCAGGCGTTTACGCAACTGCTTAAAAGCATGATGGACAAACAAGATTAGGTTTAATCTGCTTTCGACATTCACTTTTTGCGAGGGCTGATTAAAGCCCGTCAAATTCACAAATAGCATACACATCAAAACCCTTATTTTTAAGTTTTTCACTGCCTTTTAAATCAGGTAAATCAATGATGGCCGCCACTTCGACTACGTGCGCTTTTAAACGATTTACTAATTCACAAGCGGCCAACATAGTGCCACCGGTGGCGATTAGATCATCAATTAACAATACCCGATCGCCCTCACTAAAAGCGTCGGTATGTAATTCTATTTCGGCTTGACCATATTCAAGCTGGTAGCTTTGACAAACCGTATCAAAGGG